>Ga0247843_1001877_pt1 | contig 40440 bp, 57 predicted proteins | sample LaCruzMarch2017__FD_192420 | JGI IMG/M metagenome (GOLD analysis project Ga0247843, IMG submission 192420) | Freshwater microbial communities from meromictic Lake La Cruz, Castile-La Mancha, Spain - LaCruzMarch2017_8m | ecosystem: Environmental > Aquatic > Freshwater > Lake | place: Spain...
TTTCCAGTCGGCGACTGTTTCCGGGCCTGGCGCGCCCGAATCGGAGCCGGGAGCGGGGTGGACGGGCTGATCTTCCGCGGCGCGGGCGATGTTGTGAGCGACAAAGAATCTGGACCAGGCGGCGACGTCGTGGCGGCCATCGGCCCTGGGACGCGGGAAAGTTTCTGGATGCCGTTTCCTGACGTTGTGGAGTGTGCGACGGGACACGCCGAGCCTGTGCGCGAGATCGTCCCAATTCTTCGCGTAGGCGCTCGCCTGCGGGGGAGCGTTTGGGCTAGCGGCTGGGGCGCCAGCGCGGTGTTGCTCGAGGAGCGCGACTTCAGCGGCCGTGAGGGTGCGGCCGTCGTGCGCTTTGCGAATGACGTTGGCGAGGTTCTTGGTCAGAACCTTTTCGGCATCTTCCGGGGTGAGCATTCACTTTTCCCGGAGCGGCGGCTGTCAAGGGCTGACGCGCTACAAGCTGACGACGCAAAGCATGGCCAGGGGCCTCCTCATAATTGTTATTCGCACATTTGGTTATACCATTCGTGCGCCTCGCGGACGGCCCTGGCCAGGGCCGGGGCATCATCTAGCGGGGCCATGCCTGGGTGCATGCGCCAGTCCAAGATCATGCGCATTTGTTCGTCATGCTCGGCGACGTGAAAAAGAACTCCATACTCGGTGTCCAGGACACCGAGAAATTCGCTGGCCGGATTGTCCACAAGCAGCCGCCTGGGGAGCCGAAGAGTAGCTTCTATGTCATACATCAGCCATTCGTTGGGACCGTTGTCCGCTTCGCGCTCGAAGAATTCGACCATGCGGGTGAGGGACTGCTCTAGCTTGTTTCGGGTGGTTTGAGCCAGCACGTCTGGGGGCCAAAGACGGGGTTTGAAGATGGCGATGAGACCGCCTTCGTTGAGCCGCTGAAACCGGGCTAAAACGACGGGATTGCGGAGACGAGCGACGCCCCAGACAGAGCCGGGGGCGTCCTCAAGGAGAACAAATTTAGGGAGTTTCATGATGAGAGGCGAGCACGGGCCGCCAGAAAATTAGCGCTTGAAAACGGGAGTGAGTCGCGGCGCAATAGCTTGTAGGCGGCGCGCGCGGAAAAATTGCCATGCTGGGATTTTAGATGCGCGAGCCTGATGCGGCGGCGCCTGGCGCGGACTTCTTCGGGGAGGGAAGGATCCCGGAAGGCAAGGTTGCGCTTGATCTGGTCCGCGAACTGCTTTAGTCGCGCGGCTCGAAGTTCCGATTCCAAGCGAGCTTTTTCGCACGCTGCGTAGATGACCGCGCCGCGGTCTGAAAGTTCGGGTCCAAACGCCAGGCCAAAGGAAACACCGTGCCTTTTGGCCAGTTCATCGCGACGCTGTTCACGCGATTTACGGTTGCACTTGGGGGTGTAGGGTTCATCACATGCCAGGTTGCTGGCGATGATTCGAGTGACAAGAGGCCGCATGATAAGTTGCTTGCCACGTTTTGTTAGACTCTTGCCGAGTCCGCGGATTTCTTGCAGCGTGGTGATGCCCTCCATCCAGGAGGGCACGTCATAATAATCGACGCACGCCGCAAATTTTCCAACGTGGTGCCATTCGCTGGTGCGGACCCAGCGGCGCAGTTCCGCCGGTGATTTAAAGCCCCACTCGCGCGCGGCGAGGGTGGCTGGGAAACGCCCTTCGTTTTCGGCAACGTGGGCGTTGTAACTGCGGGAGTAACTGTTGGCTCTTGCGTAATAGGCTGACATGGATTTGATCCTGAGTTTATGGAGTTAGGTCTGCTCCGGTTGGTTATGCGCCAGGCTGGTGATGGCGAGCCAAGCTTCGTTGTCGATTGTGACGTCTCCGGCTTCGCGGAGTTTGATTGTGCGAATGGAGACGCCGAGTTTTTCGGCGAGCTGCTTTTGGGTAAAATCCAACTCGATCCGTGCGGCTGAGTAGGTCTGGCCGGGGGTTTTTTTCGCTGATTCCATAGGGTCAAGTTTCCTGTTCGATCTGGCGAGCATGCCATTTGGCCAAGGCGTCGATGATTTCCTGGCTGGGCTGGCGGCGACCGGAAATGATTTTGCTGAACGTGGACGTGTCCAGGCCGAGAAGCTTTGCGAGATCGCGCGCGGTGCCTTTTGGGCAGGCGCGGATGTAGGGACGGATTACCGCGGTGAGCCATTGGTCCGCGCGGCGCCATGGCGCGGGCAGGGTGTAGGACTCCCAGCCGGCTGAGCGGGCGGCGCGCTTGGCGTCGTGGGCGGCTTTGGTGTTGCGGCGCCAGTCCTTCCGCGCTTGCTTCGCGGTGGCGTCCGGCGCGGCTGTAGCGGTGCGCGGCGGATCGGCCACGCCGCCGCTGGTGTGATGACCAGCGGCGGCACTGGCGGCGGCGGCCGCCGCGTCAAGTTCGGCGCGGGCTTCGCGCATGGGGATGCCCTTGGCAATGGCGCGGTGGGCGGCGGCAACGCGCGAGTCATGCTCTGCCTGGGTCATGCGCCCGGCGGCGAGTTCGGCAACCGCGCGTTGGATTTGGCGGCGGGCGATACTCCGCGCGCGCGAAGACGAACCTCTCACGTAGGTTTTGCCCATGAGGTAAGCCCAGCGTTCCTGGGTGATGCGGCCGGAGTCGAGAAGGGCATCCAGCCGGAGGCGCTTGAGGTCTTTTCCGCTGAAGGCGGAATTATCAGGGCGGGAGTTTTTCATTGACGGGTGCGGTGGGTTGGTTTTGTTGGCGCTGTTCTCCGCGCGCGGCGCGGCTCCGTTGAAGCTTCGAGTAAAACAATCCGTGTTTTGACTCAAGAAATTTCCGCCCCGGTCAGCGTTGACCGGGGCGGTTCCGTTTCCGGGTGGGTGGTGTGTTTTTAGCTGAGTTTGAGCCGGACGTTAAGCACGCGGCCATCCGCCGTGGTAATGGTGGTGTTGACGCCGTAGTTGGTGAGGATGCAGCGGCGCTGGAGTCGCTTTTCGATGGTGCACAATTCCGCGAACTGGTCGGGGGTGCACTTAGCGACCTGGGTGCCGAGGTCGGTGACGATGGTGGTCTCGACATCGGGTGGCTCGATGAGAGCCTCCAGGGTTTCGATGGCCTCGTCGTTCAGCCGTTCAATGACGGTGTCAAGGTCCAGGAGGTTGCGGTCAAACATGGCGCGCTCTTCGGTGGTTATGTGGGGCAGCAGAGTCGCGGCTTTTTCGTGGCGGATTTGTTCGCGGCGCGCGATGATTTTTTGTTTCATGTCCGCGCACTTGGCCTCGACTGCCGCGCGAGTTGCTTGGTCGGCGTATGCCAACTCAAGCATCCAGGTAGGGGCACCTCCTGAGTAATTGTTCCAGGCCACCGGTGAATACCAATTCACCGGCTCGGCAGCCGCTTCGATCAGGGCTTGCTCGGCAGCCAGGTTGGCGGCATCAGCGTCCAGTGCCGCGGCGCTGGAGTCGAGAGAATCGCCGCCCCAGCCGACATTTGGCAGATAGATGGCGAGCACTGGGTGTGCGCGCACCTTCTCGGTGTATTCCTCACGCTCGGCCTCATTCTTAGCTTGACGCTGCCGCTTCTCCTCTTCGGCGCGCGCCTGGGCTTCGGCTTCCTGGGATTCTTCCAGGATTGCCGAGTCGATCACGGCAAGCACACCCGACGCGTCGGGAGTCGGGATGCTATTGAGGGAGCATTTGTTAGGTCGTTGTAACTGAAACCAGATTTCGCCGTTGGACTTTTCGTGACGGCGAAGGTGGTTGCAGATAAAATTGCGCTGTTCCGCGTTGGCGGCGGCGAAGATTGCCGCAAGTGGGAGCGCCACGTGCGTGGGTGGGACAATGCCCGACCGCAGTGATGCGGTAACATCGACCTCAAACCTGAGGGTGATTTCCTTTGAGTTATCGTTATTCATGGTAGCGGTGTTTCTGTTTGCTTGTTTGTTTGCTGTTTCTGGTCCGCCGCGGCTGGTGATGCAGCCGGGGCGGGAGATTGGTTTTAGCGGGTGCCTCCTTTGGCGAGGACTTCGGCTAGCACTTTGGCGGCGGAGCCGCGCCGTGCGATGAGGGTTTTAGCCTCGGCCTTGGGGCCGGCTAGGCTGCGGCGGGTGGAATTTTTGATGTGGGCCAGTATGTCGGCGGGCTTGACGCCGTGATTGACGTAGCCGGCGACGGATTTGGCGAAGGTGGCAACGGCGCGGTCGCCGCGGCTGCTGTTGCAGCGGTGGCAGCAGGTTACCAGATTTGTCTCGTGATTGGTGCCGCCCTTGGCGTGGGGGACTAGGTGGTCGAGCGTGAGCTGGGCGCCCTGCTCGATGCTGGCGCCGCAGTAGGCGCAGGCGCAGCCGTCGCGAAGGTAGATGGCCAACCGTTTTTCTTGGGTGATCCAGTTCATGCCCTGCCAGTTGGTTTTGCGCTCGCCTTTGTTTGGTTTGGCGGCGGACTTTTTAGCGGATGTCTGGGAGGATTTCATTTCGGAGGCTGCGAGTTTTACGACCTGCATCCGGTCGAATTCGTTTCTGCTAACGGTGTAATTATTGCACCTTATAGCCTGACGCGCAAGAAAAAAGGAATGATTTTCAGTATTTATTTTCCGCGAACTGGGAGACTTGGCGTGAGAGCATTTTCGCGGTGGTCGATAGACTCCGTAGGTCTATGGCGGCGAGCGCCTGCTCTGGGGAGGCCGGACAATGGGCCAGGACCTCCCGGACGTCTTCGAGGGCGCTCTCCATGATGGATGAGGCGAGAGCGAGGACGAGGCTGCAGGCCTGATGGGTGGCGTGGTAGTCGGGGCTTTCGATGACGCCGGACAGTGTCCTTTCGATGGCGCTCACGAGGTCCGCGGCTTGGCTGGTGGGGGAGGGATGCGACATGATGTTTGGTCCCAATTACAGCATGATGGCGCCTTCGGTTTGGCGGGGTTCCCACCACGAGCGGCTTTCCTTGGTCACGTATTGTAAGTAGCGTAATTGGTTAGGCCGATAGCCGGCCTGGACGTGCGCGAGGAAAGTGGCGCGCGCGTAGCTCTCCCAGTATGCTTTGTCGCTGGCGGCGCGATAAAGGGAGTCCGCATGGTCGTGGTAGCCGGCTAGTCGGAGCTTTTCCACGGTGCGGGACATGGACTCGCCACGGACGTTAATGACTTCGGCCCAGACGTGCTCGCACCGATCCGCGCGGATGGTGTTTTTCATTTCGTCGGCGAAATCGGCGTAGCGGCCATCCGCCTTGGGGAGGGAGGGGCAAATCATGCCGAACGTGCGTAGGCCCTGATCCTGCAACTGGTGCAGGGACTGTATGCGCCTGGAGACGAGCGGAGTGCCGCCCTCGAACGCGGCTGACAAGCGGTCATCAAGGGTGCCGGTGGAGACGCCGTAGATCATGCGCCCGGCGTGGGCGTCTGGGATGGCGGCCGCGATGCGCGGGAGCAGATTGGACTTGCTGAGGAACCGGATGTCCCAGTTGGTGAGCTCGAGGATGGTCTGACAGGCTTCGATGGTCTCGGCGACTAGGTCGAGATTGCCGGCGACATCCACCAGGGGGCTGGAGAATATGACGCGGCGGTCGGAGGGATCAGCGAAGCGGCGGCGGCCTTTCGCGTCCAGGAGCTGGGCCCGGAGGGCGGCGATGGCGCCGCGCCTGCGGATGACCACATTTTGATGCGGCTGGGTAATGCCGGACATGTGGGGGGATTTGCGCATGAGGTCTGGCACGTAGCAGAATGCGCAGCTATAGACGCACGCGGAGCCAGTGCTGAATGTCAGACCATCGCAAAGTAGTTTGTGCCGGAAGGCTGACGTGAAATTAATTACTGTTTTGGCGGGGACCTGATATACAGGTTTGCCGTTCATTCTCGCGCGGCCTGTGGGCGTGGTGGGTGATGATGGAGTCATAGTGCGGGAGGCGATTATATTCCGCATTGCGGAATGGCGCGATGAATTTATTCCGCATTGCGAGCTTTTTTTGGCGGCTGTAGTGGTGCGAATGGAGTTCGCGAAAAAGCTACCAAAGAATTTGACGGCGGCGGAAATGATGGCGGCCTTTCCGGGCATGCCGAAGAGCACGGCCTATGATTGGATAAGAGGGGCGCGGAAGCCACCTGAGTACTTACATTCAGTTATACTGGCTCACCTGCGCTCGGCTGTGTCGGCGGGGAAGGCGAGCCGCAAACCGAAGTAGCGGCAGGTTCCGCCTGGGTTTGGAGCCTCCATTGCCTCGACGATCTGGAACCCGTAACGCTGTGGGATGCAGAGGCCCGCTCTGATGACGTACTGCGCGATTGAGCGGTGCAAAGACGATGGGACAGAAAAAGGTATGCCGGCGAACTTGATGAGGGTGGCGTCGTGAGTCCCTAGGCCAACCATGCTAGCGGTCAGAAATATGGTGCAACACTGCTTTATGTTAGGCAATGCGGCGACCAGGTGTTTCCACGGGGAGCCGTAGGCGTCTAGGTCTATGATGTCGTGAGTCCAGTCCTGGCGCTGGAGGTATTGGAGGCTGTCCATTTTGAGACGGCCGGGGATGCGGCGAAGCTCGATGCCGGTATAATGCTTGGTGGCGAACTCTTTGCGTAGCTGGGTCCAGAGACGGGAGTAGCCAGCGAAGCAGTCCAAGATGTCTGGAGGATTTTGCAGGTGGTAGCGGCGGAGGAAATGACGCCGCAGGGTGAGCTTTGCGGTGGGATTATGGTTGTCGATTTTTTTCGAGCGAATCGTCATGATTGGTCACGGGTTTTGTGCTGGTGCCGGAGTGGTATTCGATTCCTTCGACCGCGGCGATAATTTCCAAAGGCGCTGAAATTTCCTTGAACCGAGCTACGGGGATGCCGATCAAAAACCAGGCGGTCTCTGGCGGAGGGATAACCTCGACGGGGACTAATTTTGAGGGATCGGCCTCTCCGAGAGAGGTGAGCAGAGCGTCAAATTCCTGGGGGCTGATGGCGGTGAGGGCGATCTCGCCAGGGTCGAGTTCGCCGATGAGCTTGCGGAGAGCGGTCTCGTCGTCTTGGGCGAGATCGGCCAGGCGGTTGTCCGCAACCAGGTCCCGTATTTCTTCGCGGCGGGTGGCGTAGGTTTGGTACTCCACCGGGATGTGAAGGCCGTGGCGCTGCGCCATCTGGACCATGCCGTTGCCCTTTGTGACGCAACCGCTGAGGGTGGAGACGACGGCGGAGCGGCGCCAGCCGTTGCCTGGCTGGCTGGCGCTGCCGGCTATGACAGTGTGCATGAGGTCGAGCTGCTTGGCCGGGTGCTTGCGGTAGTTTCCCGGGTACAACCGCAGATCCGAAGCCGGCACCAGCTCGTCGTAATGACAGTGCACCGGGACGCCCTGGGGAGTCACCGCTTGGCCGTTTGGGCCACGAGTTTCATGGGAAGTTGATTTTGAGGTCATTCACAAAAACGCAGATGGAGACGGAAAAACCTCTCGGGGGGGGTGGGGTGTAAGAGATTCCTTAGCCGGGGGGTGGGCTACTCTCAGAAATGATAGGCAACCGCGCATGCTCATTGGTGTGACAGTTCCCAGCCAGTTACCTAGAGCTTGAGAATAAAAGCAGCAACAGCTTTCAGGCGATCTCGCAGCTCGTGCTTTTCGCGGTCTGACAGCGTAGCGAGGTCGATTTTTCCGAGAGAGATAAGCAGTCTATTCAGATGCGCCTGATAGCCAGCCGCATCCCCTGCACTGCCCTTGCCGGCAGCGCCCTCTGGGTCTGGCAACAGGCCAGCCAATTGGTAAGCGTGCCTCAGCCCCCGCGCTGTTTCCAAGTCCAGCCGGCCGCTTCTTTCAGCCTCCGCCAAGCTCATCCAACGCCTCCTCGTGCGCTCATGCAGATCGGGCAAATGCTCCTCCAAAAAGGACTCCCATGCACGCTTGGCCATGTGCGCCTTCCACTCGATTAGCTTCCCGCCTATCTGGCAGACCACGCGCAACCGTTGCGCCGAAAAAGCCGTCGCTTGGTTCCCGACTTGATTCGCTGCGGAAAGCAGCGCGAGCACCGATTGTACCTCCTTTTCGTTAGGCTGAAACTCTTTCTCCATACGCTTTTTTAAATGCCTCGCCAAAAGCCCATTCGTGCCTGGGCCCGCGCGAGCTTTTCCCTGTGCGATTCTCCTTATAGCTTTGCACCGCCTTCTGGCTCTTCATGCCAGCGGCCGGTTTCCCGCCAAGGAACAGATCCTTGATGTGCACACAGTACCGGCTCGCAGTGGCCTTGGTCACACCCTCGCGTTTCGCCATCTCGGTTTCCGAGATCCCGAGTTGCACGCCCAGTTCCAGCACGAAATCCATGCACCGCGCCATCAGCCGTGGATTCGGAGCCTCCATGATCTCCGCCACCACCAAGCCCATCAGCTCGCGTCCCTCGATGCGCCTCACCTCCACGGCCGCTCCCAACCGACCCTCGTCCAACAGACGCCGCGTCACCGTCGTCACCACACGTCCCAGCCTCCGCTCAGTCGCCCCATCGACCCGCCCACCGCAATACTCCGCCACCAGCTCGCGGATGTGATCCTCCAGCGAATCACAGCCCTCGGCTGGATCGGCTGTGTAGGATGCTTCGGAATATTCGGCGGCGTCGCGATGCAGCATTGAGGTCCAGAGCTAAAGCGCTCGTAACCCGTCTTACCAAAATTAGCCGCTAGGTGCCTGATTGCCAAGCATTTCACGCACCACCGCCCAGACCCAGCCAGCCGGTTGCTTCGCCACAAAGCCACTCTCCAGCCTGCGCCCCTTATGAGCGCCAGCCGCCTCCGCCAGAGCCAAAGGGTGCTTCGCCGCCGTCTCGCGCCAAAACACACGACCCTTCAAAAACTGCGCCTCCTGCACCTTCCCCGCATGTTTCACCTCCTCACGCAGCACTCGCAGCGCATGCGTTGCCTCCGCTGACAGGCCATGCGTCATCCGCGCAAACTCAGCATCCAGCCTCTCCACATCCGCGCGCGCAACGCTCCCTGGACCCACCCGTACCGCCTCAGGCTCAATCGTTGCCACCCGCGACACACTTGGTGGTGGTGGCCGCGACACACTGCGGATCTGCTCAGCCAAGCCAGCCAGATACACACGGTAATCAGCCTCAGGCATCCGGTCCAACTCAGCCTCCGTCAATACCGCCCCGCCGCTCACCACCGGCTCACGCTCAGGCCCAGACCCGGACCCAGGCGCTCCCTGCACCTGTTCCATCATCGCCTCAAACGCCGCCGCCGGCGTCTCCACCTCCTCGCTAGCAAAGAATTCCGGCATCCGCATCTGGCCATCCGCATCCGCCTCCCCACCAGCCCGCCGCCGCTGAATCTCCACCAGCCTGGCCAGCGCCGCCGCCCTGCTAGCGTCCTCCACACCCTCCGCCCCTCGTCCCTCCGCAGCAGCCCCGCGCGTGGCCGTGCACACTTGGTAAAGATTCTCCTCCCCAAACTTCGCCGTCATCAGGTAGCGCCGCTTCACCGCCCCGCGCAGCGCGCGCGAGACCGTGCTCTTGTGGTAGCCCGTTACCGCCACCACATCCCCCAGGTTCGGGATGCACGCCCAGCTTCGCCTCTCCCCGTAGCTCAGCCTAACAATTAGTGATAAAATAGCCCGCATCGCCTTCGGACAGTCCCACTCCAGAGCCAGACGCCGCTCCGCCGTCTCCGCCAGCGCCCCGTAAGCCTCCGCCGTCATGCCAGCCATTTCGGCAGCTCCCCCTTGCGAATGCGGCGCCTATCCTCCAACTCAGCGCGCTTGTTGCCGAACTCACCCTTCAGTCTGCTGATCGCCTTCGCCAAAGGCACCTGGCCATCCACCGTCTCCATCTCACTCCCAGGGAAAAATGCCTCCCATGCCTCCGCCGCTTTCAGCAAGGCCTCCAGCGCCGCCGTCTTCCCGAACTTCGGACACCGGTTCCGGACATGATCTCGATAAGCGAAAGGCACCATGCTCAAAATCTTCGCTACCACCTTCTGGCCAAAAATCCAGCGTCGCACATCCACCCGCTTCCCCACCACCCTCATCGTCTGCTCGCGACGCGCCTGCCCGCTCACTCGCGCCAGCCGCACCTCATAGCCAAAAGCCACGTCCCGCGCCGCCGCCGCGGCCCGCCTGTCCGATTTAGACCTGCCCTTCATCCCGCGGCCCCTTTCCATCATAGTCCCGTTGCGTCAGAGGCTTATGCCTAACAAAACGTTTAAAACGCTTCGTGGTCAGGGCCTTCCGGAAGCACGCGCTCAGCGTCCCCTTAAATCGCTTCGTCACCACCTCCACGCCGGCTCCACCCGTGTTCCGCTCAAACGTGATGTCATAGCCCACCGTCCCTTGTTGGATCTCAAGCTTCGTCACTGCCGTCACCTCCCAGAGTCTTGAATTCATCCGCGCACAACCAGTCCGTCTCATGCACAGGGTGGCCGTCTCCACGCTCCAACCGCAGCCGCAAAAACTCCCGCCCATCCGTCATGCGCTTCGCAAACTCGATGCGCCAATACCGCGCGTGAAACCTCGGCGCCCACCAGCGCCAGAAACAAAAAATCCCGACACCCGCCCCCACCGCCATCAGGAACAGGCATAAGACCGACCCGCAGAAAAACGTAAAAATAGACTCACTCATTCTTGTGCTCCTCCTCCTCCCCGCCCGCCCAGTCCGGGCGCGGCAGCGAATTCACAAACTCCACCAGGCTCTCCCGATCGATCAGCACGATCCCCGTGCTAGCCCCCTTCTTCCGCAGCGTCCGCACGTTCACCTTGCTGCCAGCCTGTTTCAGCAAATCCACCAGTGTCGATCTCGGCAGCCCCGTCACCGGGCACGCCTGGCCCTCCTTCGGCAGCCGGATAAATTCCGGCCGCATATCCTCCGGAGGCACCACCAACACCGTCGCGCCCGGAAACTTCCCCTCCAGCACCCGCAGCGCCGAAGTCGGCACCTCGATCACCGCCACGCCCGATCGCGCCCGCTCACGCGCCGGCAAAACAGCCTCGGTAAGTGACGGCAGTGCGGACATGGTTAGACCTCAATGTGCCGGCCAATGATATCACTAGCAGACACCCTTTTTCTATGCCGCTTCCAGTTCGGTGCCTTCCCACCTTTATACCCCTTGGTCGGTATGGACATGTGCAGCAGCGCGAAAGGGCCACCACAGTGGCCATCCACGCGCATGATGCGCGGACGGCCGTTGTGACGCACCGGCCCGACCTCCCAAACAGATCCCACGGGGAAGATTTTGATCAGCTCGTTAATCAACGCTTGGTTAGTCTGGAAAAACCGGACCTGTAGAGCTTCTAGCCTCTTCGTTTTCATGGCTACGAGTTATCCGCCGAAAATCAGTCAGCCAAGCTCTCCTCAGAGTTGTCCCATGAGTCCGTCTCCGGATGATCCGGGTGTCCAGGGTGCACCTGCTTTCCAGCCAGCATCAGCGGCCCCATGCCTCTTAGCTTGGCCAGAGTATCCTGCGCCTTCTGGAGTTCGGCGGCCACTTGTTCGCTTTCATTGGCGCGCCTCTTCAAGCGCTCGATTTCATACTCGCCCTGCTTGATCAGTTCGAGCCGCTCGATGTCTGCCAAAATGCGCCGCTTGTGCGACTCAGCCGCTGCCTCCGCTTCGGCCTGCAGCTCCACCAGCGCCTCGCCAGGGTGCTCCCCTGGCGACAGCACAGCCTCCAAGTGCAGGTCAAACCGAAAATTCGCAAACTGTTCAAACGGGTGATTAAACCCCCGGCCAGCCGTCACATGTATCTTTTGGATTTGCATAATCAATAATAGTTAGGCCGTCTCTCCGGCTGTCACGCCTAGCATCCGGCGTTCGATTCCTGAGGTGGGCATTTACTAGGGTCCGCCTTGCCAGGATTCCATCCAGACCCATCTTTTCGCTTTTGCGCGAGACGCAGCGAAAGCTGCACCCCGACAAAATTTGTTACCCGCAGCGGAAACGGATTTCCGCCAGTGACCATAGCCAGCGCTTCGCTGCAGGTCGCAAGGCCGCACTGCGCCACATGTTGAGCCATGTCGAAGAGCTGATCGGAAGTGCAGCGCGAACGATCCAGAAAGTAGCACTCATGCACCATTCCCTTGAATTTCACGGGTAGCTTGAGGGCATTCGCCAAAGGCACTTCCCGGCTCGGGAAAATCTTCACCAGAGCGCTATCCGTGTAGAGAATTCCGGTAGTCATAACTATCGTTTTAACTTCCTTTCCAACTCCTTTGTCAGGGCGTCGCGAACCAAATCCGTCTTTATGGGCAGAGCCGTAAACTTAGCCAACTTGACTCCATATCTCAGGCCTCCCGTGCAGACCTCGCCGGCGGTTGATCCTCTCAAGTCGGGTGGATCGACATAATGAAAAGCTTCAAACATCACGCGCCCCCCTTTCCATTCTTGCCAGCCAGGCCGCGCACACGCTGGTCGTGCTGCGTCAGAGCCAGAGTCGCGTGCTCCACGCCAAGCTGATACGCCGCGCGCTCGCGATCCTCAATCTTCGGCGGCTCCTTTGCCCGCGCCAGGCACGCCTGCCAGCCCCGATCATACGCGGCCTTTTCAGCCTGCGGCCAAAGCCTTTGAGACTCGCGCAGTGCCAGAATTATGCGTCTTATTGCCATCGCCTGCAGCACGATGACCGCGCCAAAAATCGCGTTCACTATCAATATTAGGTAATCACTCATTGTTAGACTCCGGTTCGCGCGGCATGGCGCGCACTTTATCCGCGCAGCCCATCGCCTCCGCGCGGTCGCCAAAGCCGGCGTGCATTTGCCCCCGGTGGTCGCAGAATGCCCAGGTCTGGCGATTCACCTGGAAGGGCTGATACGGCTCAAGTCCCTCCGGGCCGCCAAACGGCGCCTGCGCCAGCCAGCCCAGATTTCCAGCGCCCGCCCCCTCGCACGCCTCCGCGGTGTCGATCAGGATCAGCAGCTCCCGAGACTGAATCATCATCAGCTCCGGGTCAGCTTTGCGCGCCTGCTCCTTCAGCTCACGCAGCCGCTCAGCGGGAAGAGGCACGCACGCGCTGCATAGGTCATCCTCCACCCAGGTGCATAGCTGGCGGTCGAATAGCAGGCAGCGCCGGCAGTCGTCCTCGCAGCAGCCGCACACTCGGCACACTCTCTGTGTCTCTGGCTGCGTCATGCGCCCTCCTTTCCAGTGACCGCGGCGGCCACGGCCGAAGCCAGTTCGAAAACACCTCGACTCACGCCACGCTCCGGCGCAAAAAACCTTTCCGAGGGCACGGCGGCACGACCAGGCAGCGGCCGCACATGCGTCAGAGCGTAGCAGCCGGGTTTCCCCTCCACCCACACGACCGCGCTGTGATCACCTATCACCCCGGCCTGGGACCGGGTCACGCTTTCCCAAGCGCGATCCTCTTCCCCAAGGACCTCATACACCCGCACCGCCGTGCCGACTGGGAAATGGCGGTTCCACTCCGCCGCGGACTGCTGAGCTTGGTTCAGCGCTTCGCCAAGGTTCAGCGGCGGCCCATGGTGCCGTTTACGCCAGAAGGCCATCGTCCGCGCCCTCCTCTCCAGTCTTGGCTTTGCGGGTTTCCCTCAGCGAAATCTGAATGTCGCCAATGGGTTCACCACCCTCAGCAACCCACGCCGCCGCCATGTTGGAAACGATGATGGACAGTACGCGCAGCACGAGTTCCCTAAAAGGGATTCCATCGGGCTTGCTGTTCACGCACAAACTCGCGAGCGTAATACTCATCGCGGCATTCACGCCCCCCGCCACCAATCCATCATCGTGAGCGGACAGCGCCACTTCTTTCAGCCGGTTCACCAGCGGAATGATTTTTTCCCGGGTCAGCGCTTCAACCTCCTCTTCGCTAGTCGGCTTGACGCGCTTGACCGGGTCCGCCTTTCTTGTGCGTTGCTCTCCGTTTTCAGGCACGACTTGCTCGAGCACAAAGCCGACATCGTCGCCGGTCACCTGTTTCCAGGCTCGCGCCAACTCCCCGCAGTAAGCGTGCACCAACGGCACCGATATCTGGGCAAACTCCCCACGGCCCGCATAGAGCGTCCTAATCTGCTGCTCCGTCAAGATACGCAACAGCGCTAGCTGCACATCATCATCATCAGCCTCTTGTCGGCTGATAAACTCATGCATCATATCGGACTTGATCTTGAGCGCCAACGGTTCGCCGACTTCCCCCCAGCGCGCCTGCGCTTCCGCGTAGCAAGAATCAGTCGCGTCAGACATGCTGCTGGCCCCCCTTCCTCTTGGGCAGCTTCGCCGCCAGGTCTTCGCTTTGGCCTAACAAAGAAGTCAACCGTTGACGCGCGGCCTCAACGCCCCGCCCGGCGCCGCAAGTGCTGCCGCTGTGAAGATACACCTCGCAGGTGTCGAGACCATGATTGACCGCCACAACCAGCGCCGTGACCGGCGTGCCGCTCTCGCGCAGTTGCTTCATCCGCAGTTGCAACCAACGCACCACTTCCGCCTCGGAGATCAATTCCAAAAAATTTTCCTCTTTTTCAGTCATCACTTCCGGCCCCCTTTCCCCTTTGGGGTTTCCGGCGCGGCGGGTTCGGCAATGGCAGCCGGCAGGTCAAAGATGATCCCGTCATCCGGCTTTGCGTCCTGAATCTCGAGATCCACATGATCCGGCGTGTCTGGAAAAATCTCCGTCAGCTTGCCTTGGTGCGGCGCCATCACTTGAAACGAGCGGCTCGTCGCATTCGCCCGAGTCAGCCTCAGATGGCCGGTGGCAAAAATGCGCAACCGCCCCATGTTGGTCGGTCGCTGAATCTCCAGCGTCATGCGTTTGCCCTCCGCAAAGCCTGCCCGGGCCGCCGTCTCAGGGCAGATCGAAAAAATGAGCGTCGAAGCGGATACTCCAGCGGCGAGCGAGCTGGGAGGAGGCCGTTTCACGCGGTAACCCAGGCCCGGCCGAACCTGCTTGCCAAACCTCTTGCGTTCGATTTTGATCGTCTCCCATTCCATACTTTTTGTTACCGTCTAAGGTGTGTTTGCGGCCGGGACCTAGTGTTCTCGTGTTTCCTTTTTTGGTGTCGCCGCCGCCACGCCTGCGAAGTTCCCGGCTCCGGACGCGGCGGCGGCGGCTTGTCTCCCAGGCGCGCGAAATGCCGGTCCCCCAACCGAGAGAGACCCGCGCGCCCGAAAATCGTGGGTCAACCAGCCGCGTTGACCAGTCCAGCGTGCGTGGAAAGCTCCGGCTTGTTCGCGGCGATCCAAGCCCGCACCGCGTCCAGGACGACCTGGTCCAGGCTCTTGCCGTCGGCGACCGCCTGGCTGGTCAGAAAATGCAGCTCATCCGGCTGGAGAGTGCGTGAAAGCTGAATGGGAAGGTTCGCTGTCATTTGTTCAATGATTTAATTTTCGCCGCCATTGTCACTCATTGCGTCAGCGCGTCAATCAAAGAATTTGCACAATGACAAAATTCCAGCGACAAATCCCCCTCAATGACGCCACAACAACTCAGGCACCTCCGCGAAGCCCGCGGCCTCACCCGCGAAGAACTGGCCCGCGAGCTCAAGTGCTCCGCCGGCGCGATCGTCCAGTGGGAAGGAAATAGCCGCGCGATCCCGACCTGGGTCGTGGACAAAATGCTGGAGAGCGCAACCATCACGCTCCCACTCAAGGAGCTGCATGAATTAATCGACATCGCCCTCCAGCGCGAAGCCGATTTCGGCTCCATCCTTGCCGACGCGATCAGAGCCTACATCGCCAACCAACGTGGCGAGGACAAAGTCAGCCAGTTCCCCGACCCAAAGCCGGCGCAAAACCCCGCGCCGCAGGCTCAGAAGCCAGGGCAACTGGCCGCCGAAGATCCCGTCGTCTATCAGGCCAAACGCCGAAGCAAATGATGTTAGGCCTGTGGCCCGACAACGTCATTCCCTTGCCGTGGGCGCGGCCCCGGAACTGACACCAGGCTCCGACTCCGCTGACCAGGCCGCGAAAATACCGGTCCCGGCCAGGTTAGCCAAAAGCACGCCGCCAGGCAGGATCACGCCGACAAAAAACACCGCGAAGATACCCCGCAGCGCATGCCCGCGGGCGATCATCACCACGCCGATGATCAGGCCGGCAAAGCCCACAAACGCCGCGCCTAACCATGCCAGCAGACCCACGCCAGGGATCAGCGCAAAGAGCCAGATCATCACGCACATCACCACCAGCGCCTGGTCGAGCTGGTGCACCGCGTCCGAGTCCCGACGCGCCAGCGCCGCGGCCAGATCAGGCTGCCCGCGCGGCGGGTGGCTTTGCGGCGCCCGTGGCGGCCGTGCCACCGGCGCCGAGATCGCGCGGCCCGGCCTGGCCTGGCCGGAGACCACCCCAGCCGCCGAAATCACCAACTGGCCCGGCCTCGTGACCGTGCCCGAAACCGGCTTTTCCTTCGCTAGAAGCGCCTCCAACTGCGTCCAGGTCTCCTGACCCTCCCGGCACACCAGCGACTCCGCTGTGACCGCGCCAGCGGCATACATCGCCTCAAGCTGCCGCAAAGTAAACGGACCCTCGGTCTGCTCCCAGCCCGTGCGTGACAGCCAGTAGGTATCATTTGCAATCGTGCTCATAACCGTCTGCCCCAAAGCTAGGTCCAGCCGCCGCCAGGCGTCAACCCCAAAACCGCCAGCCAGCCGGCCAGCGCTCCCCAGCCGACAGCTAACGTTTCAACGTTATCGTAATCGTACGTAATCGTACGTTACGTTCGCGCGCACGCGACGTACTAGCCTGCGCCCTGCCGCAACCCCGCCGTTGCAACCACGCAACGACGCCAGCGCACAACCTAGGAGCCTCAGCGCCAGAGCCTTGCGCAACCTCCGTCCGCCCTGGAGCCGCGCCCCGTTGCATCCGCGCAACTTGCGGAGCGTCCAGAAAACTTGCGTTGCGGTCGTGCAACTTTCGTCTCGGGCCGCGCAATCCATGCACCGCCTGCCGCCCGAGTTGCAGCTCCGCATTCGCGCCGTTGCGCCAGCGGAAACCCAGCGCCCGCGGGGACCTACCTGGCTAGCCCTCCAGGATGTTCGGCAGCCGCCGGATCGCATCGCTCTTCACGCTCTGCTCAATGTGAGTGTAGCCCTGGTTCACCCTCACGTTATCGTGCCCCACCATGTCCCGCACGATCCCGGCCGAGACGCCAGCGCTGGCCAGGTGGGAGACAAAGGAGTGACGCAGCCCGTGAAACACCAGCTCGTGCGTCTGGCGCGCCGCCCGCCTGCCCTGGCCGCCCTCCTTGCGCCGGTGCGGCGCCGGATCTCGTAGCCCCGCCTTCGCCAGGATCGCCCGGAAACGCCCGCTGACCGTCACCGTGGCCGTGTGCTTTCCCGCCGCGATCCGCCCGCTCACCGATGCGTGAGCCCACGGGTGCAGCGGCGCGCGCGGATTGTCCGCGGCCGGCTGGGTAAGCACCCAGTCCACATAGGCCGGGTGCATCGGCAAGATGACCACCTTGCCGGTCTTATGCGTCCGAAACCGCACCGTCTGCGCATGCGGATCCTCCTGATCAGCCAGTATCAGACAGATATCGATCATCCGTTGACCCGTGTAATACGAGCGCAAAACCAGCCCGCGCCACTCATTGTTAGGGCACGCGCGCAACACCGCCCGCAGCTCCGCCGTGGTGAAATCGCGCCGCTTCGGCTGGCTGTCAGGCAACCGCGTCTTCGGCTGGCGCACATCGCGGCACGGATTGTCCGGGATCCACTTGTCGTCCGCCGCGGCCTTGAACAGCATCCTCACGATCTTCAGCCGGTTCGCCGCGGTCGAAGGCGCCAGCCTCCTCATCAGAGCATCGCGAAACGTCACGATGTCCTGACGCTGCACCGCGTGCAGATCGATCTCCGCGCGCGGCCCCAGGTGCTCCAGGAAAAGCATCAGCGCATGCCGGTATGCCGCCCGCCCATCCGGCCCGATCTCCGCGCCCCGGAGGCCTAACCAATGATCGCAAAACCCGCGCACGCTCATTCTTGGCAGCTCCACCCCGACCAGCTTCCGGTGCATCGCGGAAACGATCTCGCGCATCCGCTCCGCCGCCGCCACCCCGCCGCGTGGCCGCGCGGCATTCTCGAGTTCCTCGGCCATCTCCAAGGCCTGGCGGCGCGACTCAGCCTTCAGCGCCTTTTGCACCTGGACGCCGTCCGCGTCCCGGTACAGCGCATACCAGGTCTTTGCCTTTCCCCGCTGTCGAACCGAAGCCATTAACCGTCTGCGGCGAGCATGCCGGGGTTCTAAAAATTTGGCAACACATTTGGCAACAACGCCCGCCGCCAAGCGTGACGAATCGCCCATTTTGTCGCCACCCTCTCCCAAGGAGAGCGGTGGCGGACAGAGAGGGATTCGAACCCTCGGTACTAATGCCCTGAGTCTGCTCTACCCAGTTATTTTGTACTTTCCGGGGCCGCAACGGGCGATTTGGCAACGGATTTGGCAACACGACGCCGGCCATCATGGGCGACGGCGAAAAGCTCATTCGTGCTCGGGTGAGCCGCTCTCCTCCGGCGGCGGGTGACCCGTCGCCTCATTGAGGATGGCCCGAATCAAGCGGGGACAATTGGGCTTGGGAAGGAGCAAAAAAGGTTGGCTTCGCTGGCGCGACGGCGGGTGAGGCCGCGAAGCACCCGGCCGCCGGCGCGGTTCCATTTGCGAAATTCGGGGACTGCTTCCAGGTAGGCGCGGGCGTTCACGCGCTGCAGTAGGGTGGAGCGCTCGAGGTTCCCGAGGCCCAGGTTGAACGCAAAGCTGACCAGGGCGCCAAACATGTTGTCGGTGATCTCGGCGCGCGGACGAGGCAGAAGTTTCGATTCGACTCCTTGAGCAAATTTGGTTAGGTCGCTCTTGAGCAAAACAGCCGCCTCCTCGGGTGTGATGCTCCGGCCTTTTTTGACGGTGCCGTCGCGATGCTCGATGCCAGTGTGACCGTAGCCGATGGTCCAGACGCCGGCGGGGCAAAGGTAGGCCTCAAGGAAAAGTCCTTCGAAGGACTTTACCAGATCGACCGTGGCGGAGTTGACGATGCGGCTCATGCGCTGGCCGGTGATGTCAGAGCTTCCAGCGGGGACCGAACCATTTGACCGCGGCTGCCATCACCGCTGCTTGACCGGGGCGCACGCCGTCCTCGCGAAGCCGCCGGGCGAAGTGGGCGTGCGTGTCGCGAGAGCTGATTTTGGCGGGCAGGCTGCCGCTGAATTGCCGGCGCAGCCAGACGGAGCCTCCGGCGCCGATCTCGCAAAGGAAATCATGCTCCAAAGCCGCGGCGATGTGCAGACCAAAAGCGCTGTAGCCGCTGGCGCCGAAGATGCGCTGCAGGATGGCTGGGACGCTGGCGCCATCAAACTGGTAGCCGGCGGGAATCAGGTATTCACGCTGGCTGCCATCGGCCAGGTGGACGACGAAGCTCCAGTTGTGTTCGAGGGCGAACAAAGGTCCGGGCGACCAAGGCCAGAGGCCGAAGCCAAGGCCAGAGGCCGAAGCCAAGGCCAGGGTTGCGAAGGACGGCGATTTGCGGGTGAGGGCGGACAGCGAAAGTCATGCCCGGCCGGACATGTCACTGACGCTTTTTGGCGTTCTTTTCGCGGCGCATGCGCGATGCGATCGACGCGATCGTGATCAGCCCGACGGCGATTCCGACGAGCAGGGAGCAGACGCGAAGCCAGGCTTCGAGCTGCTCCATGAACGAGGCGGCCGTGGTGGCGGCAAGAGTCAACGTGCCAAGAGCGGCGCGTCCGGCGTCGTCCAGGTGCATCACGATTTGCTGCTCACGGCTCATGCCGCGGAGACGCTGTCAAGGCAGGGTCAGGGGGCCACGGCCTGGCTGACCACGATGAAGCTGCCTGCCTTTACGGTGACCGAGTTGCCGCCGCCGGTTTCGGCGCGAAACCGCGGGAAAATGTAGCCCGCGGTTGATCCGTTGTGAAGCACGCCGGAAATGAAAACGTAAGAGCCTGCCGTGGTGCCGGTGGCCACGGTGGTCGTGCCGTCATAGGTCGTGATCGCTTCGCTGCTATTCACGCCAGCACTGCCGGCGGAGGTGTGCGTTTCGATGCGATATAAAAACGCAGTCGGGCTGACCGGCGCAGACACAGACATGGTTAGGCCTTCGGTCGAGACGCTGGTGACGTACTGGGCGAGGATTTCGAATTTGTAGATTTTGTTGGCTTCGACTGGGATGCGCCAACCGCTGGCGTCCACGCTGGCGAATGAGGTCGAAGAGCTGGGGCTGTCGGCGGAAAGTCGGCTGTAATACGATGCGCCAGTGATGTCCGCGGTGACGGCAAGGGTGCCGCTCTTGTCCGGCCAGCTAAGCGCGCGATCAGCCGTGGCCGTGCCACTCACGGTCGTGCGCGTACCCGCAAAGCCAAACTGGATGGAGCCGGTGCCGGTGAGGTCGATGCTGCCGCCACCAGCGCTGAGGTTGATGCTGCCGCCGGCTTCGCCATTCGCGGAGTCGCTGCCGCCGCCGCCGCTAAGGTTGATGCTGCCACCCTGGCCGCCGGTGTAGCCGGTGGACGTGTCGCTGTCGAAACCGCCGGTTCCGCCTGTCAGGTTGATGCTGCCGGCCGCGCCCCCGATGCCGCTGTCGAGCGCAGGTCCGCCACTGAGGTTGATGCTGCCGCCGTTGCCTGGCGTGGTGCCGAGATCGGCGCTGCCAGAGTCGAGCTTTAGCGAGCCGCCCGTGGCGGTGCCAATGTCCTGACCGCTGATCCAGCCGATGCCTTGGGGATCATAGATAGCTGATACCTCATCGACGATGCCACCGACGAAGTCACCGGACGTGTCCGTGATCTTGCCATCGCCATTGACCGTCAAAAAATCGCCAGTCTGGAGGTCGGTGAAAACAACGTCACTCAAGCCTGACATCGCGAGAGTCTGCCAAGTCGAATCACCACGCAGGAATTTCGTGGTGATGCTGGACCCGCTGCCGAGCTGAGCGGCAGGCACGGTGCCAGTCGTGATGTTGTCCCCGCTCATGCCAGATCCCACTTTGGATCCCGTCAGGCTGCCGTCCGCTAGGTCGGTCAAGTCCGCGTCCAGGGGCTGATACGTGCTGGCCGCGGTGGCCGTGGTCAGGTAGTCGCTGATCGTGCCGCTCTGCGTGGCCAGCGTGCCGAGGCCGGCGGCCGTGCGAAGCGCGGCGGCGTCCGCAAGCGTGAGCAGATCGCGGCCAAAAGAACTCGTTGTTAGACCGGCGATGCTCGTCAGATCCGAGTCCAGCGGCTGAAAGCCTAGGCTGGCGCGCGTGGCGTTGATCCAGTCCCCGGAGCCGCTGCTGTAGGTCAGGACGTCCAGGTTTGCCAGCGAAGTCAGGGCAACGTCATCAAGGCTCGAGAAGCTGCCGCCCGAGCCGCCGGTGACCATGGTGAGATTGCCGCTGCCATCCAGGCCGAAGGACTTCGAGTTTTGCGGCGTGAGCCAAAGTTCCTCCAGCGTTCCGTTGGCTCGCAATTTCTCGAACCGAAATTGTCCGGTGGTCTGGGCTATGGACACGCTGGACAGGGCCAGCGCCGACAGGGCGAGAAGGATGCGCATCACAGCGCGCCCGGTGTCAGATTAGGAGCTGACGCGGATGTACTTGCCGCCGGGCAGGTACAGCTTCACGCCGTCGTAAGCGAAGAGGTTCTCAAGGAGCTGCGTCTTTTCGTCGTCGCTTACATCCTGCTCCTCATCGATCCGGACGCAGCGCGCGCGCAACCAGTCTTCGCTGGCGGTTAGGGCGGCGTCAGGCGCATCGTCATCATCAGGGCGAGACCAAGCGTTCTCGAAATGGATCGGGAAGCTGCTGGCGTAACTGACGCCGTCCACCGTCCAGCGGATTTCGGCGGTGAGAATCACAAAAGGTTCGGAGCCGAGAGCCGCGCGCAGTTCCACGCTGTCGGCGGAGTTCCACACGAATTCGTACAGAGCGTCTTCGCCCTCTTCGCCGTTGTGGGTCCACGCGGTGTCGAGCAACAGGGCGTCACCAGCAGGGGTGGATGTGGTTTTGATGGTGCAGCGGCCGGTTGCTCCGTCAGCCAGTGCGACAATCTCGACGTCCGTCTTGAAAGCGCACTGAATGACCAGCTTGGACAGCAGCTTGCCGCGCAGGGAAAACTCCGGCTTTGCCTCTTGCGTGTCCGTCTTGATGACAACTAGGCCAGTCATGGGAATGGGGGTTCCGCCGTGTTCGAGTTCACCGCGCTACCGTAACTGTTCACGGTATTCGCGCTTTCGGTGTGGACGATGCTGAGCCGCATTTCCAGCAGGTCGCAGGTGACCTCACCTGTGACGATGGAGCCGAGCAACCAGACCTCGAACAGCGCGCCGGCGGCGCCGTTGGAGCCAGCGCCGGTGGCCACGCCGGCGGAGCCAGCGCTTTGTTCCACGTTGCCGCGCACTTCGCAGCGTGTCAGCGAAATGCCGCCGCAGTCGCCGCCGTCGCCACCGTCCACGGCGCCGCTCACTCCATCACCGCCAGAGCCGCCAGCGCTCAAGATGGAGTCACACACCACGCCGCGCATGCGCAGCGCGCCGGAATCGCCGCCATCGCCAGCCTGGCGAGTCGAGCCAGTGGAGGTGACGTTGCCACCCGCGCCGCCGGCGAGCACGATGTCACCCAGGTTGATCGAGCCATCGGATTCGATCCACACGTCGAGGCCATCCGTGCCAAGGTTACCGTTTGCGTCAGTCGTAGCGGCCGGAGTGTCGGGCGGGTCGAAGGTGATGCCGTCCAGAAAGCTGATGCCGTTGCCGCGGCCAAAAAACGACATGATGCGGCCGGTGAGATTCGCATCGCCTGGGCAGGTGATGCTGCCGTGATCGCCCGCCCCGAAAATGAAGATGCCACAGGCTTCGGCGGAGCCGACCCAGGCGTCGAAAGCAGCCTGCGCGGTCTCGTAGGGCAGGTGCGCTCGACCCGGCAGCGCCGTGGCATCGTCCCCGGTGTCCAAGTCCACGAAGTAGCAAAATTTGTTATACAGCGCCGAGGCGTTGGCTTGCCAGCCGCGGTTGCCGGAGGCATCCGTCCCGTAGATTTTATTCAGGCCAGGGGTCGCCGTGTCGCCCACCAGAGAAAGCGTGCGGTTCGCGCTGAGGTCGCCGCCGCCCTGCAGACTGTGCTGCGTGGCCACCTGGCGCGAAGCCGCGATCGCGTTTGATGAGACGTAGCTTACCAGCGCCGCATTGTCCACCGGGGCGCCGCTGCTGATCTGGCTCCACGAATGCGTGTGACTGGAGGGCGCAAACGTGGAGGGCACGCCGGTCAGCGATGACCAAGAAACGGTGGGAGAAGCGCCTTCTTCGCCGTTGATCGTGATCGTCTTCGCCGATTCATCAATGGTCAGAGTGACGTTGCTGCCCTGCACCAGGCGCGCTTTTAGCCAGGTCCAAGCGTTGGACAGAGTGGTTGTTGGCAGGCCATCGTCAGGCTGCTCGTAGCTGTTCAGTACGCAGAGATCAAGGTGGAAGGATTTCCGCGGATTGTCCTCGCCATCCACCTCCCAGGTGATTTGCGCCGAGCAATCCAGATGGACTAATTCGGCTATTGCCGCGCGCAATTCTTCCGAGTCCGCGAGGAGGCTGAAAGTATAGATCGCGGAAGCGCCGTCGCCGGTCAGAGTCCAGTCCGCATCCAAGAGTAGCGCGGTGCCTTCGGGCACGCCTTTTTGCTTGATGGTCAGGCGGCCGGTCGTGCCAGCGGCAAGCTCAATGGTCGAGTGCGAATCGTCGATGAATTGGACCTGCAAATTTAGCAGCGTGCCTAACAAGGCATATAACATCGGCGGCGTGGCGTCCACGTTGCTTTTGCCAACGCGGCCAGTGCCAGAGTGAATGCAGATGCCTTGTGCGTCCATGCCTTGCCAGAGGTGTCACGCGGCAGCCTAGACATCCAGCTCGACCCAGGATACCGAGGCACCGGCGCGCGCGATGATGGCCGAGCCGCTGACTTCGGACGCGAAGCGCCCGATCACAGTCCCGGTCGAGGCCGCTTTCAGCATGCCCTCAATGATGGCCAGGCCGCCCGTGGTCAGGCTCGTCGCGCCCGCCGCTGCCGGTGCGTTGTATGCGGCAAGGTGATTTTGGACCTGAGTCAGATCAGTAAGTGGCCACGAGCTGCGATAATGCAGACGGTAGGCCGCTGGACCGTTGATCGAAAAACGCGCGCCCGTGGTGGTGGCAGCCGCGTCGTATGGGATGAGGAAGCGAAAACGGTATGCCTTTTCCGCCTCCACATCGAAGTACAACCCGGTGAGATCGGCCAGCGTGTTCGCTGTGCCGTTGTTGTTGGTGACGTTGTTCAGCATCACGCGGATCTGCTCTTGCATGAGCAGAGCGGCGCCGGTCTCCTCAAGGGACGGTGTGCCAGGCGCGACTTCGACGCCGCGCCACACGTTGTTATGTAGGACGAACGGCACCGTCTGCGAGCGATCTTCCCAAGGCACGCTGGAACTGGGCCGCATGGCGAACTCGGCCATGAGGGTGAGCTGGCCGCTGTCCATGTTTTGCAGCGCCGGATACTGGTTATCCGTCTTGAGCAGCTCGTTCAGCCGGTTCGTCGCGAAGTTGATGCGGCCGCTGTAGCAGCTCCGGGTTGTATCGACCGTGAAGCTTTCAGCCAGCGCGCAGACTTGGTCCGTGTCGTAAACGCCCCAAGGTTTGACGATAAAGCGAAACTGGGTCAGCGTGGAGGGCGTGTAAAAAACGCTGTCTCGCAAAAGTCGCACCTGGATGCGGGAGCCTTCGCCGCGCTTGGCCTCCAGCTTGTCCAATTCGGCAAAGTGGCCGTTGACGAGGAGCTTGCGGTCGGTGTCGAAAATCAGTTCCATGCTATGAGGGCAGATTGTCATCGGCGCGGCGGCGCCGCTCAAGCGCGGCCTGGACCCAGGCGTCGAAAGACCGCAGCTCCTCGATGCTGAGCGGGCGCTGCCCTTTGGGCGGCGTGTAAGGGTCCTTCGCCGTATGTGCCGCGAGCGGCGCGCGCACGTAATCGACAAACCCAGGGAACTGACGGAGAGACACAAGGCCGGAAGCCTTCGGGAACTGGTAGGGTTCCACGCGGTCTTTAGTGCCCGAGCGCTCCGGGTCGGTGACTCCTTCAGCCTGCCAGCGCAGGCCGAGCTGCGGGAAGAGCCATGTCGCGTAGCTTCGGAGCGTGCGCCAGGAAACCAACACGCAGTTGTTAGGCCACTCAAATTTCTGCTTGTGACTCGTCATCGTGGCGTGGCGACAGGAACAAATTCCGTCGTGATCGAAATCAGCCAGACTTCCAAGTCAAGAAGCCGCTCGGCTGTTATTCCCTTGAGCGACCAGCCCCAAGGCCAGTTGAAGGTGAACCCTTCAGGGGAAAACCAAGGCACCGAAAATATATCCTTTACGTTAGGCGCGTTTTCCGGGGTCAAATGCCCGGGCAGTTGGTCGGTTGGCGGAGGATCGGTGGACAGAAAGGTATCAGTCACCACGACGCGCGAAGTGTCGATGGCGGAATAACGTGGACTGCCCCAGCCGGTGAACTCGCCGTACTCGTTGACAAACGGGAAAGGTTCTCCGTCCACAATGCTATTGGTCAGCACATAGGGCACGCTGCTACTCACTACTTGATTGCCCACCGTGATCCGCCGCTTGCGGGCGCGGGAATTGAGTATGCCTTTGTACCTCGGAGTGACTTGCCAGGTCAAATCATCGTACTGTTCTTTCTCCGCCTCAACGCACCAGAGCGTGGACTGGGTAGGATGCGCCGCGCCGCGCACGAAGTCGGCCGGGGCGCGGGTGAGCCAGGTTTCCTGCCCGCCGTCCCAGCCTTCCTCCCCTTCGGACAGGGAACTGGAAATGCGCTTGCTTGAGCGGACGCCGGCGAAGCCGCTGGCCTGGATGCGGTGCTCCCATGCGCCCCCGGACTGTCTTGTCTCACATTCGGTTATACGCATGTGCGGGCGCCGAGGCGGAGCGCCGCCATTGGCGAACTCGTGCTCGTCTTGGCTCAGCCACACCTGCGTGGTCTGGTCCAGACCGCGAGCGCGGGTGACCAGGCGCTCCGGCTCGATCTCCATGCGGTCGAGGCCGTGAATGATGATTTCAGCGGGGGCGGTCATCAGGCTCCTTTCACCGTCTGCAGGATGTCAGTCACGAGCTGGATGAGCTGCTGCGCGGTCGGGTTTGAGGCCTGATCGGGCGGCTTTTCCGGGGCGTTGGCGGCCGGGGCTTGGCTGACTTTGTCAGCGCCCGGCAAAAGCGAGCGCGCGCCGGTGCGACCTGGCTGGTTTGCCTCAAGCTCTTTCAGCCCGGTGAAGCCGCGGAGGAAAGCCGGATCTTCGTTCATTCGGCGGCCCTGGCGGCCGTTGAATTCGTTCAGACCGCCAAAGCTGGCATCTCGGCCACTCTGGGCGCGATCACGCGCCTCCTGGGAGCGTTGCGCCGCGCGCGCGCGGGCGTCCACGGCATCGCCGCGATCCTCGCGGCTGAACCCGCGAATGCGGCCTTCCTTGCCTGCATTCTTTTCGATCTTCTCTTCGAGGGCGGCTTTTTCCTTGGCCATGGCCAAGGCGGCGGCCTGGCTGAGGCCGGTCTCGCGCTCGATGCGCAAAGCATCCTCCGCGATCTTCTTCGCGCGCTCAAGAGCGGCCGCTTTCTTCTCTTGCCCGGCGGCTTGAAGCTGCAGAATCTCCAGCTCGTATTGGGCGGCGGCCAGCGCGTAATCCTGCTGTTGCTGGGCGGCCTGGGCCTTGGCGTCCACGGCGGAGCCTTTGTCCACCTCGGTGGCCGCGCTCGAGTTTTTCTTGGCTAGCTCCTTCTGAGCCGTGCGCCCGATCTGCCGGTTGAACAGGCTGTTCCCGAATTCGGCGCGCCCCGAAAGAGCATCCAACGACGCACCCAGTATGTCGAGCGAGAAGACGCCGGCGTCTCCGAGCCTACTGAACAGGCCGCCTAAATCCTTGGTTAGCTGGACGTTTTCCTCCAGGATGACCGAGAGGGCTTTCGCGCCGTCAACGACATCGTCAAACAGGCCGGCGGTGAGGTTTCCAGCGGCTTTGTCGAGCGCCGAAGAAAGGGTCGAAAATGCGACGCCGGCGGTGTCTCCCGCCTCGCCCAGAGCGCCGACACGCTTAACAAGAAATTCGTACAGATTACCGGCTTGTTTCGCGCGCTCGATATCGGCGTTCTTGATCAGCAACAGCCGAGCCAGGGCGGAATCACTGGTGATGTTCCCGGAGACGATGGACTGTAGCTCTTGGACGAGCTGCTCCGCCGGGAGGTTGGCATTGGCCACGGCGTTAGCCAGGCGGCCGACGAGATCCACGTTTTGTTCGATGCTGAGTCCGGCGGACTGACTCGCGGCGAAGGTGGCAAGGAAACCTTCAGTCAGGCCTTGCAGCGTGGCCGCGCTGCGCGGCTCCATGGCAACGATAGCCTCCATGGCTTTGCTGGCTTCACGCTTGGCGGCTTCCCCGCTGAGGCCCTGGAACTTGCGAATGACGTTCGCAATGGCGACCTCACTGTCTTTCATCGACTGATTGAACTCGAAGCCGCGCTTGCCGAGCTGCGTGAGCTGGCTGATGCCGGCACTCAGGCCAGCTCCGAGAACGAATCCTCCAACCAGGCTGCCGACATCGATCTTGCGCAGGGCGCTCTCCATCGCGCCGGCCGCGCGGCGCACGCGGTTTTCGGCCTCCGCGGCGCCAGCCCGGAGGCGGCTGTTGTCCCAGCCCAGTTCTACGGATGCGGCCATGGTGCTACGGCTTGCGAGTCAAGTTTCTGAGCCAGGCGCACAGCCGGTCGAAGGCCCGGCTTTCCCGGTTCTGTTGGGCTTGCGGCCAGCGCATGTCGCCGCCGTGCTCGATCTGGTGGACGTGGACGTAACTCCAGCCGCGTTCCTGCGGGAGCTGATACCGAATGCAATCTTCGGTTAGGCCGGGACAGGCCCGCGCTACCGTGCTCACGTATTGAGCCGCGGCGGCGGGCCAGGCTAGTTTTTTGAGCGCGCGGAGTCATGGCGTTCGCCCGGTTTGGCCACGGCGCGGGTTTCATGCGCGGAACTGTATATCTCGTAAAAGACCTGCACGGCCAAAGCGCCCTCTTCGCGGCGCACATTGGCGGCGGACCATTCTCGGATCTTCAGCTCGAGCAGGTAAGCGCGATCAAATGCGGACAGGCGATGCCAGCCGGCTTCCTCGCCATCGTAACGCATGGATGGAATGTTGAGCCACTCCACGGGTTCGTGAGCGAGGAACCAAAGGACGCGCAGCGCATCGTTGAGCATGAGCTGGGGCTTGCCGATGATTTCGGCCAAAGGCACCTCGTTCAGCAGCTCGCGGTGACGCAGCCAGTCGCCTTCGCGGTCGATGGCGAAAGGGGCAAGTTGCTTCTCTTTCCAGTGCCACAGCTTGCAGCCCCAGGCCTGGTTGACCTCGCTCTCGCGGCGACCGAGGTCGATTTCATCCTGAGGGTCATCCTTCAGGATCGGCGCGACGGCTTGCGTGGAGGTGCCGGCTGATTCGGCGCCGATATCTTCGGTGATGCTTGGCGGCTCGGGAAGCTCGTAGTTTGGTTCCATGGGCGAAAATCAGATGATGCGCAGATGCTGGCGGACGCGATCCAGCGTGCGCGAGCTGGCATCCTCCGGGACGAGTGACGCGCGGCCCGTGCCCTCGGCCCGGATCATGACCATGCGCCGTTGGCCGTTGATGAAATCCAAAATGGCATCGCGATTCTTGAGGCCCTGCATCATCCACAGCAGCGGATGCTGCTCATGTAGGGAGCCAGCGCGGAGGGCAAGCGCCAGATCGGACGGGACAATGGCGGGCACGTCCGGCGCGAGTTGATAAGCCAGCATGGAAAAAAGAAAGGCGTGATTTTTCCCCTCCGCATCGATGCGGGTCAACGGGACTCCGAGCACCGACATGCAGGCTGCCAGTTTGAGATCGCGCGTGCGCCAGATGGCTTGCGCCGCTTTGATCGTCTGGGGTTCCTCCCCTGGCACGAAGCGGAAGCGCTGGACCCCGGAGACGCGCGCCAGGCGATATCTCATGCCCGATCGGCAGGCTTCCTGGAGGCAGTCAGCCGCGGCGCAGGCGCGCAGCACGTCCAAGGCGGGATGATGAGGATCCGACTTTTGGAGTTCGCCCTTGCGGATCAGGCCGAGGATCGACTGCGTGCGAAAATTCGGAGTCGGATCGGGAGCGCCTTCGACGATCTTTCCGCCGATGGCCTCGCTAGGCACGGACTCCAGGCCTAACAGAATGGTCTTCCAACCGCGCCCGGTTTTCGCGTCGATGGTCTGGTCAACCTGGATCGGAATGCCGAGCACCGAACACGCCGCGGCGATGTCCGGGCTGGTCGTGCGGGCCCAGGATGCCAGTTGCGGCTGCGTGCTCTTCATGCTGGTCGGCGCCGCCTTGGAATTAGGCGGCGGGGATCACGAATGGCGCGTGCATGACGGTGAAGCTAGTCTTCACGTCTTCTTCGAGGGACCAGGAATCTTCCGGGTCTTCAAAGATCATGCTGCCTTGGGCAGGATCCATGCCGCGGCGTTCGGCGGCAAAATTGGTGAGCGCCGTCACGCGCGTGCCTGGGTGGGCGACGGCCAAGCTGGTCGAGCCAGTGACGAAAGCCGTGAAGCTCATAACCAGCATCGGGTTGAAATATTCGATCCGCCGCGTGTTGCCGAAGTTGTTCTTCCGCTCTCGCTTCTCCCGGGTGTACTTGGCCTTGAATTCGGACACGTCCAGGCTGGTTTCATCCTGGATATCGTGCGTGGAATCGGCGGTGCCGTGGATGTTTTCAGCAGTGGGAGCGGCCATGATAAAATTTAGTTAGGCTGTTCTTGCGGGCCGGTTATTGAGCGACTCCGGACGCGAGGCCGGGGGCGCGGAAATAGATAACCGTGGTGGTTTTCACCACGCCCAGGACAAGCAGGTATTCACCCGTGCTGAGATCAGCGGCAGGGGCAACTCCGCCGGCTGTGGGAGACGCAATCAAGATCGTGTTTGCCGTCTGGCTGCCGCCGATGGTCAGAGCGGGGTCGAACTCGACGTAGTTCACGCGCTGGCCGGAGCTGGCGCTGTTGATGGCCATGCCGGCGCAGGTGCGGATCAGGGCCGTCGCGCTGTCGCAGTCAGTGAGCTTGGCTTTGCCGATGCCGCGCGCGTCGAGGTCCGCGGTGTCGAGGTAAACGAGCTGGCCCGCCGCGATGGTTGCTCCGGCGGTCGCCTCCTTGATGAGGGCCGAGGAAGACGGCACCACGTTTGCGGCCGTGATGGTGAGGTCAGTCGCAAGCGCTGGCGCGCATGCGAACAGAGCGAGGGCGGCACAGCCGGTCAGCAGGGAAAGGAGGCGCTTCATCGCGAGGGCGCGAGTGTCAATTTTGCCGATCAGGTCGGAGCCATTTCGTCGCTGCGGACGTGCATCTCGACATCCGTGCGGCGCCCGCGGATGCCGCGTTTGTCATCGACGGCCATGGCGCCGTCGATGACGCGATATTTGCGCAGCCGCCAGCCGGTGCGGTTGGCTTGAGACAAGCTTTGCAGGTAGGTCTGCAGCCGCACTTTGTCCGCCAGCGCATGGCGAAGGCCGGCGGCCCAGATGTGTTCATCGGCCAAAGCTTGCGTCTGGGTGGAGGTTTGGAGCTCCACGGTCACGGTGAGTGTGATGCGGCGGGGGTGCGGGGACTCAAATTTCGCCGCCACAAAAAACACGCGGGGCAGGACGATCTCCGCGTCGTTCGGTCCGACGACAAAGGGCAGCAAGTCGGCAACCGGAAGGCTGAGATCGGCGCGGCGAGTGCTGACGAAGTCCGCCAAAATCTGCGTGAGCCTGGTCTCCGTGTTGATGATGGCCATGCGCCGGGCGCTGGTGTCATGCGGCGGCGAGCATGCCTGCGAGCTGGCGTTCGTATTTCCGGGCCAGGTAGGGGAGTTGGCGATTCAGGGCGCTGACTCGGTAGCGGAGCACGGACTGGGCGCGGCGCTTGGAATCAGACTCCGCGTAGCGGGCAGTATTTTCGATCCGCACGAGGTAGGCACCGCCGCGGCGGATGCGGCGCACTTCGCCAAGATTGGCGCTGTGGCGGGCAACCCAGGCGGGCACGCCGCGAACCTGGCCGAGCTTGCCGGCATCGCTGACCCAGCCGCTGGCGAGGAGACCAACGCGCTTTTTCCTTTCGCGAATGTAGCGGTTTAGGCCGGTGTTTCTTTGGTCGAGAATAAGGCCGTAAGGCCCACCGCGCACTCGGCCCGTCCGGCGGTTGCGATTCGCGCGGTGAACGGCGCCGCCATCGAAGCCGATCTGCAAGCCGCGCAAGCGGCTGGGAGCTTCGAGTTCGAGATAGCGGCGCGCTTTCGTGGGATCGTTTTTGAGCAGCCACCACCAACCGTTCGCGGCCCTCTCGCCATCATAGCTTTTGATCAGCTCATAGATGCGGCCGGGTTGCGCATAGACGGAGCGGATGTCGCTCTCCACAGCGCCTTCGCCGGCGCGCTTGGCCGCGGTGCCGCGAACGCCGCCGTGAAAAGGCGGAGTGACCTGGACCAGGCCAGGCACGTTCCCGGAGCTGCTCATGAGTAGAAGGGCATTCTGGTCGATGATTGCGTCCATGCTTTGGACGATGCCCGGAGGGAACCGGCGGATCACCGCGGCCAGGCGGCCGACATCGACATTCGCGACGATCATCGTGCGTAGAGCAGGCCGAAGGTGACGCTGGCGCCGTCCACCCCGACCGAATGAGCGACGTATTGCAAGCCGTCGATGGTGAGCACCTTGCCTAACAAGGTCTTTTGCAATGGCCGGGTCAGCGCGCTGAACTGGGGTTTCTGACAGACCAAAGTCGCGTTGTAGCTGCCAAGCATGCCGCCGATTTCGGCGGCTTCCTCGCCCTGAAATTCATTCAGGATCCCGGTGTAAGTGGCGCCGTCCAGCGTGAAGGCTTGGCTGCCGAAGGCGGCTTCGGCATCGGCAAGGGCCGCCACGGTGAAGTCATCGAAGGCGCCCATGAGGTTACTTCCACTTCACGTAGGGCGTGCTTTCCTTCGTCACCAGTTCGGTGACTCTGCGGAGCTTCGCCGGGGTTAGGAGAGCCTTGGCGACCTCCGCGAAAGACTTCACGGCCTTGAAGCTGACGACGCGCTCGAACAGCTTCTTGAAAAGGTCGTCACCCGTGATCTGGCGGACTTCGTCGATATCTTCCTGCGTGGGCTTCACGCCTGGGCCGGGAATGATGACGTTGGCTTCGTTGCCGTCCGGGTCCGCGTATTTGCCGGACCCTTGCGCGATCAGAGCCGCGTTGATCTCCTTCAGCCTGGCGTTGGAGACTTCGATCTCGGCGCGGAGGGTTGAGCCTTCGGTCACCAGTTCCGCGATTTCGTCCTGAGTCATGATGCCGCGGCGGGCTTGTCAAAATCGTAAATTTGGCCAGACTGGCGGCATGAATACCGGCCTGGTTATCCTGGCGGCGCTGCTGTGCGGCAATGAAGAAATCGTGCACGCAAACAAGCCCGTGGCCACGCCGCGCCCCGTGTTCCAAAAACGGGTGCGCTGCTGTGAGCCATACGCTGAGCATTGCCGCGCCTGCAAAGACTGCAGCGCGTGCAAGCACTGCTCCGTGCTGGGCGGCAAGTGCAGCGTGTGCTGGGAGCGCTAGGGCAGATCGTCAAACGGGTTTTCCAGTGGGTACACCATTTGGCCCACGTGCTTGAGGACGACCCGAGTGTCAGCCCAGATCGTGCAGCCCAGGTCAGTGGCGCGCTGGCAGAACATCCAGTCCTCGGACAGGTAGCGAGTGCGGCCGTCCGGGCCGGTGTGGGGACCGACGCCAAAGAAGTCCCACAGGTGCCCTTTGCGCGCATCGCCATCATCAGGGTCGTAACCGATGAGCGGGTCGAGTTCTTCGACCATGCTTTCGAAGACGCCGCGCTTGATCAGCAGGCAGCCGGTGCCAGCGTACTTCACGCGCTGGAGGCCGCGCGCGTCCGGCTGCTGATCCGGCAGCGTGTTGCACACCCAGGCGAGCTGGCGCTGCTTTTTCGGATACAGGCCGGCCACGATGTCTTCATCGTGCTGGATCAGCCGAGCGATTTGTTCGACTGAAAAAATCAGGTCGGTGTCGAGGAACAAAAGCCGATCGCAGTCGGTGGCGAGGAAATCAGCGGCCAGGCAATTGCGGGCCCGGGCGACCAGGCTGTCGCCGATGTGGGCACGGACGACGAGTGAGCAGGGCGGCGCGAGAACGATCTGTAGAAGGCAACTGACGAAGTGCGGATCGTAACCGCCATAGACGGGGAGAGCGAGGAAGAGCTTCACCCTTTGGCCGGCGCAGTCACGCGGGGAGAAAAAAAGCCGCGGCCTGAAAGACCGCGGCTTTTCCCAAGACACCCGACAACAAATACCCCGCCCGAACAATTGGTCAGAAAAGTAGTTCCACGGTGAGCGCGCCGGAGGAGGCGTCGCCGCCGTTGGCTTCGCCGGCGGCCTGCGCGCGGATGTAGCGCTTATTCAGCGAGGGCGGCAGGGTCACCTCGCGGTTCGTGGCCGGGTAGGACGTGGATTCCTCATTGATCACGAGAGCGCCGAGTTCGCCGATGTTGGTGAAGTTCGCGGCGGCTTCATTCGAGGCCTGGAGGGTGATCGTGATGTTCTTGTTGTTCGCGCCGGTGCCAGCGGTGGTGGAAAGGCGCACGCCGAACTTTTCCGTGACGGGGAAAGCCGTCACGACGCCCAGATCAATCGAGTTCGTGTTGACCGTGTTGGCGGCGTTCGGCAGGGCGACGCTCTCGCGCAGAGAGCGATCTTTGAAGGAGCGATTCATGACGTGTGGGTTCTACGTGGAACGAATTTTGGTTAGGCCGAGGATCAGGCTTCGATCGTGTCCGTGTTCAGAATCGAATCCGTGGCGACGATTGGCACGCCGTCCGCGTCCGTGGTGGGGATCGGGGCGATGTTGCCAACGGTGGGGCGCTGGTTGCCGGTGCCGTAAAGAGTAACGGTGCGGGAGGTCTGAAGCTGCGTGCGGGAGCGGCGGCTCATGAAGCAGACATCCGGCACCCAGCCGGCGGGAAAGAGGTTCTTGCCGTTATTTAGCATGGCGTCGGAGACCGTCTTGCTGGCTTCCGCAGTGAGGTTGCAGATGCGGACCACGGAGGCTTCAGCCGCGATCTGGAGGCCAAGGAAGGACGAAAGCTCGGAAATGTAAGCTTCCATTTTCTTCGAGTCCGCGTCCGTCATGTCGCCGATGCGGAAATCCGGAAGGTCAAAGATGCCGGCGGCGTTGCGGGCGCGGCCAGCCATCAGCCTAACATATTGTTCGCCAAACTTGACGTAATAAACGGACGAAGCCGCGCCAGCGGTCGTGCCAGCCGCGTTGTAGGTGTAGGCGCCGCCAAACGGGGTGAAGGCCTTGAGGCCGGGGAAACCCAAGCCATCGTTGGAGACGCCGTAAAAGATTTGTTTTCCAATGAGCTTCATGGCGGCCTTCATGACGCCCATGGCCTCGAAAGCCTGGTAGCCGGCGGCTCCGCCACGGCGCCAGTTGTCGGCGATGTGGCGCGGACACTCCACGCGGCCGCCGAAGCGGAAGCACTCGTGAGTGACAAGCTTGATCTCGCTCTTCGTGGCGGTGAAGCCCTGACCGGCGGCGGCGAAGGACACGGTTGGCAGCGCGGTGCGGTGAAGCGTCTCGTAAGAAAGCTGGCCCGGCTCCATCAAGTCCTCGGAGTCGAAGACGGCGAGTTCCGGGACTTCGGCCTGCACTTCCTCGATGAGGCCACCGACGATGTCGTTGGAGTTGGCTTTGGCCAGGTCCAGGAACGACAGAGTCGCGCCGATGCACAGCAGGTAACCAACGCCCTGAGGCGATGCGAGCGGGGGAGCAACGGAGGCCGCCGCCACCAACAGTGGCAGAAGCAGAAAGGCCAGGATGGCCAGTGCGGCAAAGCGGAGAACGAGGCGGCTATTCTTCATGTTAGGCGGGCGTGAAAATTGCGAGTGGAGCGATGCGCTGCGCGCGGTGTCACTTCTTGGGCTGCTTTTCCTGCAGGAGGGCGCGAGCCTTGGCCAGACCGCTCAGGCCAGCATGCGGATTCGGGTTCTCCGTTTTGGCGGCGGGATCGTGATCCACGGGATCGACGCCGGCGGCGGCCAGGCGGGCAGTGACCTGCTCGGTGATGCTGGCCTGCGCGGTGGCGGCGGTGGCCTCAGCGGCCTGGCGCGCGGTCTGGGCGGCCGCGAGATCGGCGCGGAGAGTCTCCAGGCTGGCGTTTGCCTGCGCGAGCTGCGTTTGCGCCGCATCGCGGCCCTGGGTGACTTCGGCAAGCTGCGATTGTAGCGTGGTGACTTGGCCGGTCAGATCGGTGACCTGGGCTTCAAGGACGGCGATTCGAGAGTTGTGGAGCATGGCGACGGCTGCGATTCGCAGCGGCCGGCATGTCAATCGGTCATCGTGTGAGCAAGCTCTTCACATACTCGTCCAGAGTGGCGCCGGTGAGTTCGTCCACCAGACCAAGGTCAGCGCCGGCGGCCGCGTCGAGCCACTGGCCTTCCATGGTGGATTCGGCGACTTCGCGGTTCGCGGTGACGGCGGCGCGAAACTGCGTGAAAAGCGCATCGACCCGGGTCTGCAGCATGGCGCGCTCTTCGTCGCTCAGCGGCTTCCAGTCCGCGCCGGTGGTTTTCCATTTGCCGGCTGTGATGGCTTCGACCTTCAGCCCCTCTTTTTCGTACCAGCGGGACGCGTCGAGCAGGGCGAGATAGACGCCGATGCTGCCCACGATGGCACTCGGCGCGGCGGCGATGTGATCAGCGGCGCTGGCGATGTAATAGCCGGCGCTGCAGGCCATGACATTGACGAAGGCATGCACTTCCTTGCGCGTGGCGATTTCGCCAATGCGGGTGTAGGTTTCGTGCACGCCGATCACGGAGCCGCCGGGGCTGTGGATATCGACGACCAGCGTGTCGATGCGCGGGTCCGCGCCGGCGAGAGCTAGAGCTTCGTCCACATCGGCCAGGTCGCAGCCGCCGTAACAGTCCATGTCGAAATCCGACACGCGCTTGTCGATGACGCCGTCGATGTGCACCACGGCCACGCTGCCAGCGGTCTCGTAGATTTGCGTCACGCGATTGCGCGGGGGCGCGGCGGCATCGGCCAGGACGACGGGCACGGCCGTTGTCTCGCCATTGATGCGCGCCAGAAGCTGCGACTCAAAGCTTTGGCGCACGGGCGCGTGCAGCATGAGCGGCTGGCAGAACAGCTTGTGGAATAAGTGAGGGAAACGCATGCGCTGGGTGGCGGTTTCAAATCATTTGTTATTCCGAGGCGGCGCGGGGTCATCTGGCTCCGCTGGTTCCGGGGCAGTGGCCGCGGCGGCGCCAGGGGTGCTTTCGTACACCCACTCCACGGGGACTTCGCCCTCCTGGTACATTTGCTTCAAGAAGCGGAGGTACTCAAAGTTGTCGCGCGCCTCTTCGTAGGCGTCCAGGCCTTGTTCCTCCATCCAGCGGGGGATGGACAGCGCGCCGTTGCGGGCCAAAATTTTGAAGCTCTGGGCCATGCCTTTGATGTCCGCCGTGAGCTTGCGCGGGCCGCGGAAGACGATGTGCGAATACCAGTAGGGATCGCGCGGCTGCGCCAGGCGGCCGGACTTGATTTGCTTGGCGATAAACCAGATGATTTCCCGGCGGACGAAGCGCCAGACGATCATGTCGTAAAGCTGGTCGAAGGAGCTTTGCGCATCGTCCACCTCGAAGCGCGCGCCGGCTCCGCCCACATCGGCCATGCCAAACATGACGGATTTCGGGAGATCAAAGCCATCGGCCATTTCGCCGAAAAGCATGAGCATGAACTCCATCTGGTTCACGGTGGGGTGCGAGCTGCTCTTGAGATCGATCTCGCCGTTTTCACCGACGTAGTTGATCATGCTGCCGTACACCTTTTCGAGGGCGGCGACATCCATGTCATTGGTGGCGTTGCCGCCGTTTTGGATTTTGCCCACGGCGCCGGATTTGTTCAGTTTTCCAGTGCGCTTGACTTGGACGGCCAGGCCGGAATGCAGCTTGGCGGTGCCGGTGATGAGCGCCTCCAGGTCGAGGGCGTCCAGTCCCATGTTCAGGCCGCTGTAGCCGGCGGGGAGGCCGCGGTGGCCACGAGCGCGGCGGCGGCGGAACAGGTGGATCATGGCGCCGGCGGGGACCTGGGTGTACCGCGGCGCGGGAAGGTTGCCGCGCGGCAGGGAGCGCACGGAGTAGGTGAGCGGCCGCTCAAGTCCGGAGCTGATCTTGACGCCATCGTCCCAAGTGGGATCCACGCCGGAACCAAGGGGAGTCTCGATTTCGAAAACGTCGAGCGTTTGCAGCATGGGCCAGCCGCCGGGGGATTCGGCCATGATCGCGTTGAATTCACCGTCTAACAAGATGTGCTCCACGGCGAGCCGCTTCGCTTCCCAGCCGTCGATGGTGCCGCAGGTGGAATAGACGGAAGGATTATTCCACCACTCCTCGACCAGGCGGCGGGCTTCGTCGTTCCAAGCGCGATCGGGAGTGAGGAAGCGGAAGTGGATGCCGTTGCCGACGGCGTGGCGGGCAAACTTGCGGATGATGCGGGTGAGCTTCGGGCAATTGCCTTCGAGGGCGCGGGACTTGCGAATGATTTCCCGCCGGGTCAGCGGGGTCAGTTCGCGGCGCGAGTTCGTCGGAAAGGCCAGGACGGAGCTGCGCGCGGGTGAGTCCTGGGACGATTTGTAGGACCCGACACCGGAGCCGCTGCCCGTGGAGCCTGAGCTTTCCACGCTGGCGCTGGCGCGGGCGGGGCCGGGACGGCGGGGGCGGCCGCGAATGCTGGCAGGTAGGACTGGCATCGGCTCAGTAGTTCAGCGAGCGGAAGTCGCCGCAGGTGGCGGAGACATGCTGGTCCGTTTCAGTCCAGGCCTCCAGCGCGGCGCGGGCGGCCTGGAGAACCTGAACCGGGGAAAAGTCTTGGCCGCGGGTGAAGCTCTTGCCATTCACGCTGGATGAGGTCAGCGCGCCCACGATGGCGCCACGGCCGGCCCGGATGGCGGCGCGCGCGTCGGTGATGAGCGCTGTGACAAAGTCGGCATGGCCATCGGCCTCGATCTCGGTCAGCAAGACGTTCTTCAGCTCCTCAACAGTCATGCGGCGGGGCGGCTGTCAAACCGGAGGCGCGGACTGCGGACACATGTGTCCGGGGCGCCGCTCCCGCCCTGACGCTCGGCCAGTTGCTCGCGCAGAGCTGGCCGGCGGCAGAGACGGATAACAGGGAGCGAACCCGTGTCAAAACTGCGTGGTTCACCCGTCTTCGTCAAGCTCGTCTTCGGCGTTGGTTTCCGGGTGGAGCTGGCGCCATTCGGTGCGCACGACTTCGAGCCTGGCTTCGATGGTGTCGCGCAAAACCTCGTGCATCTTTTCGGTGTCGCCCAGGTGGTTTCCCTCAGCGCCTTCGACGATCCAGACCAGCTTGGAGGTGCCGTCATCCTGGCGGCGTTCCTCCGTGCGCTCCGCGGTGAGCTGGGCTTTGTAGTCGGGGCCGAGGTTGCGCGGCAGCCACCACAGGTTGCGGTGCTCCTTGACGCAGCCGTAATAGAGCTGCTGCTTGAAGCCGTCGTCATAATACCAGACGAGGTTTTGCTGATCGTTGTCCACGGGTGAAAGCCGCACGTCCAGGCCGCGGAGCTGCGCCCAGCCGCCGCCTTTGGACGGGGAAAACATGTCCGCGTGCTTCAGGGTGAAGGCATACACCTTTTTGTTAGACTGAGCCTCAAATCCGGAGTCAATGAGGCCGGCGAAAACGCTGAAGGTTTCCTCCTGAAACGCATAGGTGTTTTTGCGGCCGGATGAGTCGGGAGTGATGCCGGCGATCTCTTCGATCTGGGCCCAGCTCACGGCGGCGCCGTAGTCCACAAGCGCGGACCAGGTGGGCAGGTCGGGTGAATCGTGGTCGATGCCCCAGGCGCGGATGCTCCACCAAAAGCCGTCCCCCTGGACGTCCACCGTCATGGTGAGCAGCTCCGGGCGGCGCGGAATCTGGCGCAGAAAGTACTCTGGCGAGCGCGCGATCGCGGCGTCGATGTCGTCGATCTTGATGTTGGTGGCCTGGCGGATGAACGGCAGGCCGAGGTCCGAATTGAAAAAGTCGTGCATGCGGGCGATGGAGCCGCGGGCGAGCAGGAATTTTTTCGCGAGGGTGCCCCAGCCCTCGAACGGGCTGAGGGCTGACCAGACGTGGACGGACACTTCATCGCGCGGGGAGGAGGGGTTGTGGGAGCGCAGCTCGTAGCGGCGCAGCATGGTTGCTTGGTGGCGATCCTGGTTGATTTCGCCAAGGCAGGCGGCGCACTCGTACAAGGTCTCCCGCTCGACGCGCTGGAGGTCGTAGGAGCCGGAATTAGGCGACTTCAAGTGCTCAAATTTGAACCGGCCAGTTTTCTCGACGCGCTTTTGACCAGGCGGGAGCGGAGCGCCGGAGGCATCAAACGGGACCTCCTTTTCTTCGGCAAAAAAGGTTAGGCGTTGTTTGTGGCCGCAGTGGGGACAGGGCAGATAAACGTAATGCTGGGAGCCGGATTTGAAGCGGGTCCAGATGCGGCGCCACTCGACGGTGGGAGTGGACTCTTCGATGATTTTTCGGGTGAAGCGAAACTGCTTCGTGCGGACGATGGCTAGCTCTTGGGTGGGGGCTTCGCCTTCGATGGTATGCTTGATTTTGTCCGACTCGTTGATGATGACGAGCTCCGCCTGGAAGCCGCCTAGATCCGCCGCGCTGCCGCCACCGACCAGGCGCAGGATCATGCCCGTGAAGTGCATGAACAGGGCGGTCCAGTGGACTTTGTCGATGATGGCCTTGGCGGCCACGGGCCGGCACTCCAGGATGTGGGGTTGCAGCTCCGAGCGGCTGAAGCGCTTCGCGGTTTTTCCGGTGGGATCCACCCATAGGATGGGACCTGGCCAGATGTCGATCTTGTGGAGCAGGCAGCAGATGGCGAAGAGCGTTTTGCCGATGCGCGCGGACGCACAAATGGTTAGGTGATGGACGTGTTTGTCCCAATACAGGTCATAGATGCCGCGCCAGAATGGCAGGCGCGAGGTGTCCAGGGGGCCGGGGTTTGCGCTGCCGACGATCTGCGGGATGATGACGTGCTCGTCGATCCACTCCCAGATGCGCTGGGTGGGACGGACCTGCAGAGCGGATGCCAAGACGCGGCGCGCGATGGCGCGGAAGGTGGTCAGCTTGGCGCGGATGCCGGCGGGGATCATGGGGCGGGAGCGGGCTTGAGTCCGCGGCCTGGGGCGCGGCGGCGCTTTGCTGGCTGGGCGGGAGCCGCAGGCTGGGCTGGCGGGATCTCGACGGCCGGGGCGGGCGCGGCCATGGGCTGGATGGGCGGCCGGGCTTGGGCTTCGGCGAGGAAGTCGGCGCGCTGAAGCACGCGGAGGATAACGTTGACCTCTTCTTGGGCGATGGCTTCCAGCTCGTGAAATTCTTGGCAGCCGAGGGCTTTTTGGGCGAGGCGGCCGGGCAGGTTATTGAGCGCTTGGCGGAAGGCCGCGACCGTGACGGAGAGACCGGCCTCGACGTCCGTGGCCTCGACCAGCTCGCCGGCGGTCTTGGCGTTTTCGATTTCAAGGCGAATGCACTCGAGCCGGAGTTTT
>Ga0247843_1001880_pt1 | contig 40377 bp, 40 predicted proteins | sample LaCruzMarch2017__FD_192420 | JGI IMG/M metagenome (GOLD analysis project Ga0247843, IMG submission 192420) | Freshwater microbial communities from meromictic Lake La Cruz, Castile-La Mancha, Spain - LaCruzMarch2017_8m | ecosystem: Environmental > Aquatic > Freshwater > Lake | place: Spain...
CCGTGAACTCGCTCGCGCCATGCCCCGATGTCCGTGTTGCCAACGCCTCTCGCAACACCGTACATTTATGACACAGTAGTACTAGCGAGGCTGCCGACCTGGGGTTTTGATCTCCCTCGACAGTTGGGCCTCGCCGGAAACCCCTGGCGTCGGCGCGCTGGGCTTGCTTCGGGAAAGTGGAGAGGTCCCGATAACGCCGTGTCCCAACGCGTGGTGTGGAAGCGCAGAGCCCGGGGCGCGTCGCCACGCCCCTGGCGAAGCGGAGCGCCCTGGGCTCTGCCGCGCCGACACCACCACCTGGGACACGATCGGGGGTCCGCCTTGATGACGGTTAACCGTGATCTGCTAAATGAGCGACGACCCCGCCTCCTGTCGCTTGAGGCTCTGGCAATAGGGACACCGATCTCATGAACCTCCCAGTCGCGATTGATCCGCCGTCAGTGCCTGGTTCAGGTGGCACCAACCCGCATGGCGCGGCGGATCGTCGCGCGACGCTGCTGCGCACGGTGGAGTTGGAGGCGAATGGCTTGAGCGCCCTTCGCCAGGCCCTGGAAGGTGACCTCGGCACAGGCGTTCTGACCGCCGTCGACCTGATTCTGTCTCGCAATGGTCGTGTCGTTGTCACCGGCATGGGCAAGTCAGGCCACGTTGCCCGCAAGATCGCGGCGACGCTGGCCTCCACCGGTACCGCCGCGTTGTTCGTGCATCCCGCTGAGGCGAGCCACGGTGACCTCGGGATGATCGCGCGCGAGGATGCTGTGCTCGCCCTGTCCTGGTCGGGCGAGGCGCCGGAACTGGCCGACATTGTCGCCTATGCCCGCAGGTTCCATGTGCCGCTTTTCGCCATCACCTCCCGCCCCGAGAGCGCGCTTGGCGCGGCCGCTGATCTCTGCCTGACGCTGCCGCGGATGCCTGAGGCTTGCCCGAACGGGCTGGCGCCGACCACCAGCACCGCGATGCAGTTGGCACTCGGGGATGCGCTGGCGATGTGTCTGATCGATGCGCGCGGCTTTTCACCGCAGGATTTTCGTGACTTCCATCCTGGTGGACGGCTTGGCGCGCGTCTCAAACGGGCGCGTGATCTGATGTCAAGCGGCCCGGAACTGCCCCTGGTGCAGCCCGGCACGACGCTGGCCGAGGCCATCGTCAAAATGACGTCGCGCGGCTTCGGCATCGCCGGCATTGTCGATTCGTCAGGCCTATTGCTCGGCGTGCTGACGGATGGCGATTTGCGGCGGGCTTTTCATCAGGGGATGATGCTTGATCAACCAGTCGAGGCCGCGATGACCCGCGCTCCCCGCATCGCCTCGCCGGACGCCCTTGCGGCGCATCTGCTTGGCAACATGAATGATCAGCGGATCACCAGCCTTTTCGTCGTGGAGAATGGACGCCCGATCGGCATCCTCCACATGCATGATCTGCTCCGCGCTGGCGTCCTGTAGGCCTTTGGAAATCACCCCCCCGGCCGGCTTTCGAGGAAGTGGACGGCAAGTGGCTGCGCGCTGACCATCGCGTTTTGCTTCAGCTCAGACCATGGGGTGGTGAGCGCACGGTCCTTCAGCACAAGCCAGGCCGAGGGATCCTGCGTCTTCCCCGTGGTGACGTGAGACGGATAGGACAGCGCCCAGGCGGGTCGGCCGGTCAGTGCATCGGCGACCAGAGTGGTGCCTTGCAGAAGAACGCTGTCCGACGGGATCGTCAGCGTGCGGGAGAACAGCGCTGACAGCGTTGGCAAGGCGTTCGGTGGCAGCACCAGCATCACGCGCCCCGCGCCTTCACGCGCATTCATTTGGTGGTCAACGCCGGGCGGCACGCCCCGTGGCCGTGGGGACGGGCTCGGCGTTTGGGGGCCCTGCGCCGGGTCACCCGGCAGGGTTTGTGACCGCACAGCAGCAGGGGAAGTTGAAGACGCTGGTCGAGCAGGGCCCCGCCCCGGAGCGCGATGGGGTGGCGCACTGGCGCTGCGTCGATCTGCAACGCGAGATCGCGCGTCGCTTTGCGGTAGAAATGCACGAGAGCACGGTGGGCAAGTGGCTGCACCAACTCGGCTTGAGCCGACTGCAGCCGCGCCCCTTCCACCCGAAGACGGACGCGACAAAGCAGCAGGCCTTGGAAAAAACTTCGGTGCGCTGCTGAAAGACGCGTTGCTCGGCTGCGCCGCCGGCACGCCGGTCGAACTCTGGTTCCAAGACGAAGCCAGCGTTGGGCAGCAAGGCACGCACGCCTACGTCTGGGCGCCGGTCGGCTCGCGTCCGGCCATGGTCCGCGACAACCGGCGGCAATCGGCCTGCCTGTTCGGTGCCATCTGCCCCGACCGCGGGGTCGGCGCCGCCATCATCTCGCCCGTCGCCAACACCATCGCGATGAACCATCATCTGGCCGAGGTCAGCACCCAGGTTGCCCCCGGCGCCATCGCCGTCCTGCTCACCGACGGCGCCGGTTGGCATCGGCTCGGCGGGCGCCTGCGGGTGCCGGACAACATCCGTCTGCTCCGCCTGCCATCCTACTCGCCCGAGCTCAACTCCATGGAGACGGTCTGGGCCTTCCTGCGCGCCAACAAGCTCCGCAACCTCGTCTGGGAAACCTTTGAGGAGATCGTCGACGCCTGCGAAGCAGCCTGGCATTTCCCCACCAACGACCCAGACCGAAACCGATCCATCGGCCCCAGAAAATGGGCGTGTGTCAATGACTAGGCGGGTTGGCATAACCCGGCTGCCGGCCCGCCGCATCCGTTGGCTTGCCCGACAGCCATTCGCCGAGCAGCTGCGTGACCCGCGCCGGCGTCTCCATGGGCGGCAGGTGGCCCGCGCCCGGGATCTCCGCCAATCGCGCACCCGGGATCAGCGCGGCCATTTCATGGGCGAGCACGGGGGGTGTCAGCGCATCCTCGGCACCGACCAGGACCAGGGTCGGCACATTGAACAGCGCCAGGTCCGGCCGGCTGTCGGGCCGGTGCATGATGGCCCGCTGCTGGCGATGGAAGGCGTCGCGGCCGACACGGTCGGCCATCGCCATCACCTCCTCACCCAGCTTCCCGCCCAGATTGGCAGGCGCCAGCAATTGCGGCAGCAGCCGGGGCGTGACGCCGCGAAAGCGCCCGGACTCGGACAAGGCGAGCAGCGCCTTGCGCCGGCGCGTCTGTTCCTCCGTATCGGCACGGGCGGAGGTGTCGAGCAATGCCAGTCTGGCGACGCGCGGGCCGGCCTGGCGCATCACCTCCAGCGCCACATAGCCGCCCATGGACAGGCCGGCGACCGCGAAGGGGCCCGGCGGCAGCTCGGCGATGGCGCGCGCTGCCATGCTGGCCACGCGATCGTCGCGCGTCAGGTCGGCGACGATGCACGGGCGCGTCTCGGCCAGGACGCTCAACTGGTCGCGCCACAGGCGTCGGTCGCACAGCAGGCCGGGCAGCAGGAGCAGCGTGGTTGCCATCGCCGCCTCCCTGCCCGGTCAGCCACGCGTCCGCAAGCCGCGCGCCTTGATCTTCCGGGGATTCGAGCGCATATGCGCAGCGTCCCGCTCGGCCTGCCCGCCGCGCCCGCCTGGGTAGGGGGCGCCCATTGTCCGCCGGCGGGGCTCCGGCACGAACCGAGAACCGCCACCTTTGAGCGATCACAGCGACGCGACCCGAGACGGCGCGACAACGACGGACACAGCAGCCGACGCCCCGAACGGGGTCGACCTGCGGGATATGCATTCGGCTGCGGCCGAGACCGACAACCCCATGCCCGAGGCCCCGGCCGCACCGGAGACGGTGATGGCGGATCCGACGGCCGAGGATGAGGCCGACCAGGACGCCCAGCAGGCGGATGACGAGACCGACGGCGAGACGGGCGACGATCCCGAGGAAGAGCCGGAGGAGGAGGAGGAAGCGCCGCCGCGGACCACCTTCGCCGATCTCGGCCTGTCGGAGCCGATCCTGCGCGCCGTGTCCGAAGCCGGCTACCTGCACCCGACGCCGATTCAGGAACAGGCCATCCCGGTCGTGCTCATGGGCCGCGACGTTCTCGGCTGCGCCCAGACCGGCACCGGCAAGACGGCCGGCTTCACCCTGCCCATGCTGGATATCCTGGCCGGGTCGCGGGCCAAGGCGCGCATGCCGCGCAGCCTGATCCTGGAGCCGACGCGCGAACTCGCCCTCCAGGTGGCCGAGAATTTCGTCAAGTACGGCAAGCACCTGTCGCTGACCCATGCGCTGCTGATCGGCGGCGAGAGCATGAACGACCAGCGCGACGTGCTGGAAAAGGGCGTCGACGTTCTGATCGCGACGCCCGGCCGTCTGCTCGACCTGTTCGATCGCGGCCGCATCCTGCTGGCCGACTGCAAGGTGCTGGTGATCGACGAAGCCGATCGGATGCTCGACATGGGCTTCATCCCCGACGTCGAGAAGATCGTCTCCTTCCTGCCGCGCATGCGCCAGACGCTGTTCTTCAGCGCCACCATGGCGCCGGAAATCCGCCGGCTGGCCGATGCCTTCCTGCAGAACCCGAAGGAGATCTCGGTCAGTGCCCCGGCGACGGTGGCCACCACGATCACCACCGGCGTGTTCTGGGTGCGCGATCTGGACAAGCGCGAAGCGCTACGCCGCCTGATCCGCCGCGAGAATGTCGGCAATGCGCTGATTTTCTGCAACCGCAAGGTCGATGTCGACATCCTGTACAAGTCGCTGAAGAAGCATGGCTTCTCGGTCGGCGCGCTGCATGGCGACCTGGAGCAGTCGCAGCGCTTCGCGACGCTCAACGCCTTCAAGGCGAACGAGATCCGCCTGCTGGTCTGCAGCGACGTGGCGGCGCGCGGCATCGACATTGGCGGCCTGTCGCACGTGTTCAATTTCGACGTGCCCTTCCACGCCGAGGATTATGTGCACCGCATCGGCCGCACCGGCCGCGCGGGGCGCGAGGGCCACGCCTATACGCTCAGCACGCCTTTCGAGGCGAAGGCGCTGGTGGCGATCGAAAAGCTCACCGGCAGGCCGATCCCCCGCATGGAAATCGATGGGCTGGAACCGGTGACCGCCGAGGAGATCGAGGAGGGCGCGCGCGCCAAGCGCGGCCGCGGCGGCCGCCCGATGTCGTCGGGCCGGGATTCCGGACGCGGCCGGTCGAGCGAAGGCCGCGGCGGCAGCCGTGACGCGCCCCGCGAGGGCGGCCGTGACAACCCGCGCGAGGGCAACCGTGAGGCCGGGCGCGAGGGCGGTCGGGACCGCGGGCGGGATCCGCGGCGCGATGCGCCCGATGGCCGCGCCCCGCGCGACCGGGCCGCACCGCCGCGCCGCGACGAAGCCCGCCGCGATGAGCCGCGCCGCGACGAGGCCCGCCGGGACGCCCGCCCGCCCCGCGCCCCGGAACCGATCCCCGAATCGCGCCGCGACGAGTTCCGCCGGGAGCGCCGCGAGGACCGTGACTCGGGCCCGACGCCGCTCGGCTTCGGGGACATGATTCCCGCCTTCATGCTGGTGACCCCGCCGCGGCCCCGCCGCGAAGGTGCCCCCGAGGCGGAGCCGACCAATTCCACCAGGGCGGAGCCGACCAATTCCACCAGGGCGGAGCCGACCAATTCCACCAGGGCGGAGCCGACCAGCTCCACCAGGGCGGAGCCCAATCCGGCTTCCGTCACCGAGGCACGGGCGACGGAGATGGCCGAGCCCGCACCGCCCCCGGCCGCCGCGCCGGAGGCGGTGCAGATTCCGATCGAGCCCGGCCCGCCGCCCGCCGGCTGACGCAATCACCCCCGGGCACGGCGCGGTCTGGCGCCCGGGGCGACACCGCGCCACACTTGCCGCGCCGAGGTTCGGAACCACCTGCCGCGACAGTCCGGAGGAAGCCGCCATGAACATCGTCAGCCCGCTCGCCAAGGCCCCGTCCAAGGCCGCCTTCGCCTGGGAAGACCCGCTGCTGCTCGATGAGGCGCTGACCGAAGACGAGCGGATGATCCGCGACAGCGCCCGGGCCTTCTGCCAGGAGCGGCTGCAGCCCGGCGTGCTGGAAGCCAACCGCCATGAGCGGTTCGACCGCGGCATCATGAATGCCTTTGGCGAGATGGGCTTCCTGGGCGCCACGCTGGAAGGCTATGGCTGCGCCGGCGTGTCCTACGTGGCCTATGGGCTGATGGCGCGCGAGGTCGAGCGCGTCGATTCCGGCTATCGCAGCGCCTTCTCGGTGCAATCCTCGCTGGTCATGTTCCCGATCCACGCCTTCGGCAGCGAGGAGCAGCGGACCCGCTTCCTGCCGAAGCTGCGCACCGGCGAGCTGGTCGGCTGCTTCGGCCTGACCGAGCCCGATGCCGGCTCCGACCCGGCTTCCATGCGCACGCGCGCCCGCGCGGTGGATGGCGGCTACCTGGTCTCCGGCTCCAAGACCTGGATCACCAATTCGCCGATCGCCGACATCGCCGTGGTCTGGGCCAAGGATGATGAAGGCGTGCTGCGCGGCTTCATCCTGGAACGCGGCATGAAGGGCCTGACCTTCCCGAAGATCGAGGGCAAGTTCTCGCTCCGCGCCTCGGTCACCGGCATGATCATGATGGATGACGTCTTCGTGCCCGAGGCGAACCGCCTGCCGGGCGTGAAGTCGCTCGCGGGGCCCTTCCAGTGCCTCAACCGCGCACGCTACGGCATCGCCTGGGGCGCCATGGGGGCCGCGGAATTCTGCTGGCACGCGGCGCGCGACTATACGCTGAACCGCAAGATGTTCGGCAAGCCGCTGGCGGCGACGCAGCTGATCCAGAAGAAGCTGGCCGACATGCAGACCGAAATCACGCTCGGCCTGCACGCCGTGCTGCGCGTCGGCCGGCTGTTCGATGAGGGCCGCGCCGCGCCCGAGATGATCAGCCTGGTGAAGCGCAACAATTGCGGCAAGGCGCTGGATATCGCCCGCGTCGCCCGCGACATGCATGGCGGGAACGGCATCGTCGACGAGTATCATGTGATCCGCCACATGATGAACCTGGAGACGGTGAACACCTATGAGGGCACGCATGATGTGCATGCGCTGATCCTCGGCCGCGCCCAGACAGGTCTGAACGCCTTCGGGAACTGATCGTCAGCCCCGTTCGGGGCGCGACAGAAGCAAGGTGCAGGGATCGAGCGCCGGCAGGTCCGCCACGCGCGTCAGCGTCCCGTCGGGCGCCAGGCGCTGCGCGGCGAAGTTGAGCGCCGCGAGCCAGCCGGCGCATTCCGCCACATCGCCATGCCGGGCGATGGCGGGCGGATCCCAGTCGATCACCAACTGCAGCAGCGGGTTGCGCAGCAACGCCTGGTGCGCGCCGACCAGGGCCATGGCGGCGCTGCCGCCGGCATCGATCCGAAGCAGGTCCAGGCGCTGCTCGCCAAGCACCAGGTCCAGCCGGCTGCCCGCCACCGTGATGCGGCGCGGCGCGCCATCGCCCTCCGGCTCCAGCTCGGCGCCGATCGGGCGATCCTCGGGCACCATGAAGCTGGCCCGGGCTTCGACGTGCAGCGCCGCCAGCTCATGCAGGATGATGGGCAACCCGTTGAACTTGAGCGTGCGCCGCAGATGGCGCAGCACCTGCGGCGCCGGCTCGAAGGCGTGCAGAACGCCCGCGGGGCCGATCCGCGCCGCGATGCCCAGCGTGTGGAAGCCGTAGCCGGCGCCAATCTCCGCCACCGCCATGCCCGGTCGCAGCAGCCGCAGCAGCAGCGCATCCAGCGCCCCCTGCCAGACTCCGTGGAAAACCACGGATGGGGCGATCTCCGCTTCGCCGGCGGGCAGGAACAGCTTGCGGCCATCGGCGGCAACCGCCACACCCTGGCCCCCCCCCAGGAACAGATACTCGCCCCGTTTCGGGCGCGTCGGGCGCAGCAGGGAACGAAGCCGGTCCAGCATGAGCAACCATCCAGGTCGCGCCTCCCATCGCATTGCCCCCGCCGAGGCGCAACAGGTCACCATCATCGCGCTCGGCGCCGGCGGCGATGGGGTGGCCGAGACGCCGTCGGGACCGGTCTTCGTGGCCGGTGCCCTTCCCGGCGAGACCGTGACGATCCGATCCGATCCGCGCCACGCCAACCGCGCGCAGCTTGTCGAGATTCTCGAGGCCAGCCCCGATCGGCTGGCGCCCCCCTGCCCGCATTTCCTGACCGAGTGCGGCGCCTGCGCCGTGCAGCATTTTGCCGCGGCGCCGACCGCCGCCTGGAAGACGGCGCGACTGGCCGAGGCGCTGTCGCGCGCCGGCTTTCCGGCGGCGCCCCTTGGCGCGATGCAGGCCGCCCCACCCGGCACGCGCCGGCGGGCGGATCTGGCGCTGCGCCGCGGCACGCAGGGGGTGGCGATCGGCTTCCACGCCCGCGGCAGCGCCGCGGTGGCGGACCTGACCACCTGCCATGTGCTGGATCCGGCGCTGGTGGCGCTGTTCCGTCCGCTGCGGGAGATGCTGCGGCGGCTGAACGCCCTCAAGCGGGATGGCTCGGCCGTGCTGAACCTGCTGGAGACGGGTCCCGACCTGCTGCTGCGGACCGATGGGCCGTTGGACCCGCCCGGGCGCGCCTTGCTGGCCAGCTTCGCCACGGCGCATGGGCTGCCGCGCATCGCCTGGGCGCTGCGCGAGGGCACGCCCGAGACGGCGGCGCAGACCGGTCCGGTGCGGCTCACCCTCTCGGGTGTGGCGGTGGCGCCGCCGCCCGGCGCCTTCCTGCAGGCCGCCCCGGCCGGCGAGGCCGCGATCATCGCCGCCGTGCTGGCCGGCCTGCCCAAGCTGCCGGCGCGGGCGCGCATCGGTGATCTCTATGCCGGCATCGGCACCATCAGCTTCGCGCTGGCCCCCCATGGGCGGATCACCGCCTTCGAGGGCGATGCCGCCGCCGTCACCGCGCTGGATGCGGCCGCGCGGGCCGTGGGCGGCGGGGTGAGCGCGGTGCGCCGCGACCTGGCCTATCAGCCGCTGCTGGGCAAGGAGATCGCGGGCTTCGACCTGCTGGTCCTCGACCCGCCCTTTGCCGGTGCGGCCGAGCAGGTGGCGCAGATCGCGCGGAGCGCGCTGCGGCATGTCATCTACGTCTCCTGCAACCCGGTGGCGCTGGGGCGTGACCTTGGCCTGTTGCGGCAGGCGGGTTTCGCGGTGCGTGCGGCGACGCCCATCGATCAGTTCCCCTGGTCCGTCCATCTGGAAAGCGTCGTGGTGCTGGAACGGGTCGTTACAAAGTGAAACCTCCGCGGCGCCAAGCCTTGCAAGCCTGCCGTCGCATCCAAGCTCCGGGCGAGGATCACCTGGGAGGTTCCAACATGGACCGTCGTACCACCTTGCTCGCCGCGGGCGCCGCGCTCGCCCTGCCCGCGCTGCTGCGCAGCACGCCCGCCGCGGCCCAGGCACCGGCCGCCCCGCCGCCGACCCTCCCCTTCCACCGCACCCGCGTCGGCGCGCTGGCGGTGACGGTGGTGAATGATGGCAGCAACTGGCGCCCGGACGCTACCGCGGGCTTCGTGCTGAACGCCCAGCCCGAGGAAGTGCGCGCGGTGCTGGCCGCGCAGGGCATCACCAACCCGATCCTGCCCAATTCCTTCAACGTGACCCTGGTTCAGACCGGCGGGCAGACCGTGCTGCTCGACACCGGCCGCGGTGGCCCGGGCCTGGTGCCGGCGAACCTCGTCGCTGCCGGCACCCCGCTGGCCAGTGTCGATCGCGTGGTGATCACGCATTTCCACGGTGACCATATTGGCGGCCTGATCCAGGCCGATGGCAGCGCCACCTTCCCCCGCGCCCGCCTCAGCGTGCCGGCTGGCGAGACCGCCTATTGGACCGATGCCGGCGAGGAATCCCGCGCCCCGGCCAACCGCCGCCCGGGCTTCGCGCTGGTTCGCCGCGTCTTCGCCGCCTATGAGGGCCGCATCGACCAGGTTGCGCCCGGCGCCACCGTGGCGCCCGGCGTGACCGCCGTCGCCAGCTTCGGCCATGCCCCCGGCCATACCAGCTACCTGATCGCCGATGGCGGGCAGCAGCTGATGGTGATCGGCGATGTCACCACCTCGGCGGAACTGTTCCTGCCCCGCCCCGACTGGTACCCGGGCTTCGACATGGACCCGCCGACCGCGATCGCCACGCGTCGCGCCCTGATGGACCGCCTGGTCACCGACCGCATCCCGATGGTGGCCTACCATTTCGCCATGCCGGGCATTGGCCGGGTGGAAAAGACCGGCGCCGGCTATCGCTTCATCGCCGGCATCTGATCGCGGCGGGGGCTTCGGCCCCCGCCCTCAGCGCTTGCGCGCCGGCGGGGTGGGCGCGTCCTGCGGCGGCAAATCTTCTTCCAGCACGCTGATGGTGACGGCGTAGCTGACCTCGCCTTCCTCATCATCGCGATCGACGGTGCCGATCACTTCGCCATTCACCGCCAATTCCACCGTCAGGCCGGCACGCACGGGCGCGATCAGTTGCAGCTTCTCGCTGCCGAGCAGCCGCCGCAGATAGGCCTGAACACGGGCGATTTCCTGGGTCTTCATGGGTGGGGCGACTCCGACGCTGCAATCTGCCGCGCCTATGCCCCGGCCCCGCCGGCAGGGCTACCCCCCCGGCGCGTCGTTGAGGCTCCAATCATAGGCATCTTCGGCCAGCGCAGCCCCCGCCAGCGCAGCGCGCAGCGGTGGCGCCGCATAACGGTTCAGGTGCGCCAGCACGCCGGCCTCGTTGCCGCCGAAATCCTCGCGGAACCAGCTGTAGATGGAATTGGTGCGCAGCCGACCGGGCGATATCACGCTGACGGCGCGTGGATGGTTCACGAAGGCCGCCGCCGCCACGTCCAGGTCCCGCTCCAGCGTGGCCGCCACCCAGGGGCGCGGGCCCAGGTTCGGGCACCCGATGGAGGCGCAATTCACGGCATAGTGCACGCGCGGGTCGCGGAAGGTGGGGCGCATGGTCTCATGCTCGATATCGTCGAGCGACATGCGCCGCCCCTCGATGGTGACCAGCCGCGTGCGCCAGGGGCCGATGAACTGCTTCGGGTCGAAGGGCACGCCCGTCGAGCGGATGTCGCGGATGGAGCGCACCGGATAGCGGTCCAGCACCAATTTCAGCGTCAGCGCATTGTAGAGGTTGGCCCAGAAGGCGAAGGAATCGGCGCGCGGCAGGGTGGAAGGGCGCAGGGTGGCCGCCTCGGTGATCCAGCCCGCCAGCGCGGCCATCGCGCCGGAATCCGCCTTCCAGGCGGCATAGCGCACCCGGTTCACCCCATCGGGTGAGACCACCACGAAGCGGGTCAGCAGGGGCGCCAGCGTGTCGGCGGCGGCGGGACGGGCCAGCATCAGGGCGGGCAGGGCCAGCAGGGCGCGGCGCGGGATCATGCGCCCCGCCCGCGCGCCAGCCGCGCCTTGATCGGGATCGCCGCCAGCGACAGGGCCGCCAGGCCCAGCAACGCGCCCAGGTTCTGCGGCGTCAGCACGCTGCCAATGTCGAAGCTGCCGCCGGCCGCGAGCACGTCGCCCAGCCCCGCGCCGGCCAGGCTGAACACCGCCGTGCCGGGCAGGATGCCGATGAAGGTGGTCAGCACATAGGTGGGCAGCCGTACGCCCACGAAGGCCGGCACCAGATTGACCAGGAAGAAGGGAAAAAGCGGCACCAGCCGCAGCACCAGCAGGTAGGAGGCCGCGTTGGCGCGAATGCCCGCCGCCAGCCTCTGCGCCGTGGACCCGAGCCGATCCAGCGCATCCGCCCCGAAGATCCGCGCCGCCAGCAGGAAGACCAGCGTCGCGCCGATGGTGGCGCCGGTCACCGTCAGCAGCGTGCCGACCACGGCACCGAACAGGAAGCCGCCCGACAGCGTCAGCACCACGGCACCGGGGAAGCTCAACGCCACCGCGCCGGCATAGAGCGCGACATAGGCCAGCGCGGCCAGCGCGAAATTCGCGGCGACGAAGGCATCCAGCGTGGCGCGGTGGCGCGCCAGCCCGTCCAGTGACAAATGCTCGGTCAGGCCGCTGAGCCGGGCGGCCACCAGCAGCGCCAGGAAGCCAAGACCGATCCACAGGCGGCGGTCGCGCAGGATGCGCATGATACGCTCCTTCAGGGCAGCCAGCGCTGCACCAGGCCGACCAGGCGGCGGGTGCGGGCGCTGAACAGGGACGGGGTGTAGAAGCTGCCGGCGGCGCGCTTGCCGATCTCGGACAGCGTCGGATAGGGCGCGATCGAGGCAGCGATGGCGCCGATCTTCAGCTTGCGGGCGATGGCGAGCCCCCACATGCCGATCATCTCGCCGGCATGCGGCCCCACGATGGTGGCGCCCAGGATCCGCCCGCCTTGGCCGAGCACCACCTTGATCAGCCCCTCGGTGGCGCGTTCCGCCTGGGCGCGGTCATTGCCGGTGAAGCTCTGGACCAGGATGCGCGGCGTGAGGCCGCCAGCGCGGGCATCGGCCTCGGTCAGGCCGGCATGGGCCAGTTCCGGGTCGCTGTAGGTCACCCAGGGCAGCGACGCATAATCCACCTTGGCGGGCAGGCCGAACAGCGCGCTGCGGATGACGATACCGGCATGGTAGCCGGCGATGTGGGTGAATTGCGGCCCGCCCGCCACGTCGCCGATGGCGAAGACGCGGCGGTTGCTGGTGCGCAGCCCCGCATCCACCGTCACGCCGCGCGGCGTGTGCGCGATGCCGGCCGCCTCCAGGCCAAGCCCCGTGATGTTCGGCCGCCGCCCGGCCGCGACCAGCAAATGCGTCCCGCGCACCGGATCCTGCCCGGACAGCGTCACCTGGACACCCGCGCCATCGCTGGTCACGGACAGGACCGAAGCCTGCTCCAGCAGCGCGACACCCTCCGCCAGCAGCGCGGCGCGCACCACCGCCACCGCCTCCGGCTCATCCTTCGGCAGGATGGCGGCGCGTTCGATCAGCGTGACGGCCGCGCCGAGGCGGCGGAAGGCCTGCGCCATCTCCACGCCGATCGGCCCGCCGCCCAGCACCACCAGATGCGCGGGACATTCGGTCAGGTCGAAGACCGTCTCATTGGTCAGGAAGGGCACGGTCTCGATGCCCGGCACCGGCGGCACCGCGGCCGAGGAACCAGTGGCCAGCACGAACCGCCGGGCGCGGATCCGCTGGCCCTCGGCCTCAACCGTCCCCCCATCCAGGAAGCGCGCCGCACCCTCGATGACATGCACGCCAAGGCCGCTGAAGCGCTCCACACTGTCATGCGGGGCGATGGCGCCGATCACGCCGTGGACATGGGCATGAACTCGGCCGAAATCGACGCGCGGCTCCGGCAGGTCGATGCCGAAGCTGCGGGCGGTGCGGGCCGCCTGCGCGGCATGGGCCGCGGCCAGCAGCGCCTTTGAGGGCACGCAGCCCGTGTTCAGGCAATCGCCGCCCATCCGGTGCTTTTCGATCAGCACGACCGAGGCGCCCATCTGCACCGCCCCGGCGGCCACCGACAGGCCGCCCGATCCGGCGCCGATGATGCACAGATCGGCGGTCAGCACGCCGTCGCGAAGTTCGGGGCGGCGGGCCGGCCCCTCGGACATGGTATGGAGCATCTCGCACCCCTCGGTTCGCGACATATTTCGCTGCCGGCGGCGCAAGGGTTACGCCGGGCGGCGGCGCGCTTCCTTCCAGGCCGAGACCCCGAGCGTGACCAACATCAGCACGATGATGCCGATCGCCCACGGATAGTCCAAAAGCCTTGCCAGTTCCCCGCCGGAAAGCTGCCAGGCACGCAGCAACTCGGTTTCGATCAGCCGGCCGAGCAGCAGCCCCACCACCACCGCCGCCACCGGGAAGCCAAAGCGCGCCATCAGCCAGCCCAGCACACCGAACACATAGAGCGTCAGCGGCCCGGCGATGGAGCCCTCCACCGCGAAAGCCCCCATGGTGGACAGGACCAGGACCGAGGGGATCAGGTAGCGCATCGGCAGGCGCACCACGGAACTGGCCACCAGCACGAAGCCGATGCCGACCGGCAGCAGGATCAACGCTTGGGCGAAGTTGGACAGGATGATCGCATAGACCAGGTCCCGGCTTTCCTCCATGAAGCGCGGCCCGCCCACCACATTGTGCATGGCGAAGGCGGCCAGCAGGATGGCGGTGGCGCCGCCCCCCGGAATGCCCAGCGCCAGCATGGTGGCCATCGAGCCGCCCTCGGAGGAGGAGTTGGCGCTCTCGGACGCCACGACGCCCTTGGGATTGCCCTTGCCGAAGCTTTCCCGATCGGGCGCGGTCCGCCGCGTCTCGGCATAGGAGACCAGGTTGGCGACCGAGGCACCGATGCCCGGCACCGCGCCGATGACAACCCCGATGATCGAGCCCCTCAGCAGCACGACCGGGTGGCGCAGCGCCTCCGCGCCGCCGGCCAGGATGCGGCGGATGCTGATCCGCCGATCCTCCGCCTTGTCCACGATGAAGCGCGAATTGATAAGGCCGAACAGCTGGCTGGCCGCCAGCAGGCCGACCATGGCGGGGATGGTGGGCACGCCATCCAGCAGCCAGGGGATGCCCATGTCGCCGCGCATATAGCCGGCAGTGTTCATCCCGACCATGCCGAACAGCAGCCCGAGCCCCGAGGCGAACAGCCCCTTGGCCAGCGAACCACCACCGATGGAGCCCAGCAGCACCATGCCCCAGATGCCGATCGCCGCCATCTCGAAGGGGCCGATCCGCAGCACGATGTCGGCCATCGGCTCGACCGTCAGGAACAGCACGATGTAGGAGCCCAGCACGCCGATGCAGGAAGCGACGAGCGCCAGGCCCAGCGCCTCATTGTGGCGGCCGCTGCGCGCCATCGGATAGCCATCGAAGGTGGTGGCGACGGCGGCCGAGGTGCCGGGGATGTTGATCAGCACCGCCGGGATCGAGCCGCCGAACCCCGCACCCGTATAGACCGAGGTCAGGAAGATGATGGCCGGCAGGAAATCCATGTAGAGCGAGGCCGGCAGCACCAGCGCCAGCGCCATGGTCACGCTGATGCCCGGCAGCGCGCCGAACAGCAGGCCGATCAGCAGCCCCGGCACCACCCAGAGCCAGGCGTGGATCGAGCCCGACAGAAGCCCGATGGCGGCCGCGGCGGCGGGCAGGTCGATCACAGCAGGCTCGTCGGGAAAGGATAGGGCACCAGGGCGCGGAAGCCCCAGATCAGCAGGGCGGTAAAGATCGGCGGGAACAGCGCCAGCGCCACCGGGTTGCGTTCGCCCCCCAGCGCCAGCGCGGCCAGCACGAACAGCCAGAACGACACATCATAGCCGAGCGGCTCCAGCCCCGCGATGCAGGCGCCGAAGGCCAGCACCAGCAGCAGCACGCGCGCCAGGTCGCGCGGTGATTCGGCGGCGACCTCGGCCTCCACCGCCTCGGCATCGGCCGTCCGCACGGCGCGCGGCCGGAGGCAGCCCGCCAGGATCACCAGCCACAGGACCAGCGTGGCGATGGCGGTGGGCTGCAGCAGCAGCAGATTGTCGGCGACCAGCGAGACGCCCCGCGCTTCCAGCAGGAAGGCCAACACCGCGCCGGCCAGCGCCGTGGTGAACAGCGCCTGGCCCCAAGCGATGCACATGTCTCAGTTCGTGCGCAGAATGTCGGCGATGCGCGCCATCAGCGCCGCCGAATTGCGATAGGCGGCGTTGCTGGCCTCCGGCCCGTACCAGGTGGTGGCCAGCTGCTGGCCGGTCAGCGCGGCCACGCATTCCGGGTCCTTGGTCGCGCGCTCGCTGGCGGCCAGGATGGCGGCATAGATCGCCGGCTGCTCATCCTTGAGGCGCGTCGACACCACGATGCCGCGCTGCGAGCCTTCGACGAACTGGGCCGCGAAGCCGCTGGCGCGGGCATGGTCGGTCAGGATCGGGGTGTCCGGATAATCCTCGTTGCGGGCATCGCTGAAGATCAGCAGCGGGCGGATCCGCTCCTTGATCGGCAGGAAGCCCTCGCCGCCCACAAACCCCACATCGACCACGCCGCCGGCGGTGGCGTTGCGGGCCGGGCCGCCGCCATCATAGGTCACGATCCGCACGCGCGAGCGGTCGATGCCATGCGCCTGGAACAGCAGGGCCAGGTTGATCAGGTCGGCCGAGGCGGGCTGCACGCCCACGCTCAGGCTGCGCGGATCGCGCTTGAGGGCGGCGATCACCTCCTCGGCGGTACGGAAGGGCTTGTCGAGCGCGCAGGCCATCAGCGAGACGTCCCGGGATGGCAGGTTGACCATCCAGAAATCCTCGACCGCATAGCGCGCATTGCGCGTGATGATCGACAGCGGGATGAAGGGCCCCGCCGAATGGATCATGATCGTGTAGCCATCCAGCGGCTGCTGCAGGAAGAAGGTGTTGCCAAGCACGGTGCCGCCGCCCGGCCGGTTCGCCACCGTCACCGGCTGGCCGATCGCCTTGGAGAAGAAGGGCGCGAAGGCACGCGCCAGACGGTCATTGTAGCCGCCGGTGGCGAAGGGCACCAGGAAGGTCACCGGGCGCGACGGCCAGGCCTGGGCGCGCAGCGTGGTGGGCGCGGCAAGCAGCCCGGCGGCGGCCAGCGCGGCGGCCGAAAACGGCTCGGGTCATGGTGATTGGTCCCTCCTGGTTGTTGGCCCCTGCGCGCTTGCACCTCGGGATGGCGCGCGGCAGCGGTTCATGAGATCGATTGTCTGGACGCGGGGTCTGCATCGCAGGCCGGCCGGCGCGCGTCAACATGAACGGGCGGGGAGGTTCGCGTGGATCTGGGTTATGCGGGACGGCGCGTGTTGCTGGTGGGCGCCTCGGCCGGGATCGGCGCGGCGAGCGCGCATCTCCTGGCCGCCGAGGGGGCGCGGCTTCTGGTGGCATCGCGGAGCGAGGCGGGCATCTCTGGCTTGGCCGATGCGGTCGAGGCCGCGACCGGCACGCGCCCCGCCACGGCCACCGCCGACGTGACCCAAGCCGGCGCCGCCGAAGCGCTGGTCGCGGCGGCCGAGGCGGCGATGGGCGGCATCGACCTGCTGGTCGATTGCGTCGGCGGGTCCATCCGCAGCCGCTTCGAGGATCTGACCGACGCGCAATGGGAGCAGAACTACGCCTTCAACGTGCTCTCGGCCGTGCGGCTGGTGCGCGCTTGCCTGCCGGCGCTGCGCCGCGGCCAAGGGCCGGCGGTGGTGTTGCTGGGCGCCGCGGCGGCGCGCATGCCCTATCCGAACCAGATCGTGTCGAACGTGCACAAGGCCGGGCTGCTGGCGCTGGTAAAGACGCTGGCCGCCGAGCTGGCGCCGGAGGCGATCCGGGTCAACAGCGTGGCCCCCGGCCGCACCCTGACGCGGCTTTGGACCGACCGCGCCGACCGGATGGCCGCCGAGCAGGGCCGCACCCGCGACGCCGTCATTGCCGAGTTCGCGCATGAGGTACCGCTCGGTCGCTTCGGCACGGCCGAGGAGGTGGCGGCGATGGTCGCCTGGCTCGGCAGCCCGCGCGCCGCCTATGTGACGGGGCAGACCGTGGCGGTGGATGGCGGGATCGCGCGCGGCCTGCTCTGACGAGGCGAAGGCCGGCCGCCTTGCGGATGCCGCCCGCCTTCCGGCCCGCGCCGCGCGCGCTGAGAGAGACCGTCCGAGAATGACGGCGGCTGAGGGTTCGCGCGGGATTTATCGTCCCTGGCAGGCGCCGGCCGCATCGGCAAGGCCGGCATCGCACCAGGGGCGGAAAAGCCCCGTGGAGCCGACCCGCCCGGTGTTCTCAAACGGTCGCTTAGCTCCTGCGATGTTAAGCCGCGCTCACCGCGGTTTCGTCGTGCGGACGCGGCCAGCCACCCGCGCGTTTCGCGGCAGTTCGGCGCCTTCGGGTGGCCGCCCGGTCATGCGGCCTCGGTGGTGGCTGCCCTGGCGGAATCATGCGAAATCAAGCGCCGCGCCAGGGCGGCGGGCGCGAAGGCGCGCTCCATCTCCTGCTGCGTGGTGACGATGTGGAAGCGCAGCGCGCCACGAATCGCCGGGGTTTCCCCTCGCCGCTGGTCGGGATGGATCGGCAGCGTCGCCAGCAGCGGCGCCTCGGCGGACAAAGGCAGGCGGTCGGCCGGCAAGGGGGGCTGGTCCTGGCGGAGCATCAGGATGCGCGCCAGCGAATCGGCAACGGCGTCCAGCGCCGGCCGCTCCGCGGCAGGCGCATCGGCTTCGGCCAGCAGGCGGGTGCCGATGGCGGACAGGGCCGCGGCCAGCGCGGCTTCCCGCCCGGGCACGGTCGGTCGCAGCCAGGCCTCGGCCAGCGCCAGCACATCGGCGACCGCGGCCGCATAGGTCTGCCAGCGGCAATGCGCCAGGGCGGCGGCGAAATCGGGATCGGCGAAGGTGTGCCGCTCATTGCGGCCGGCCTTCACACGGCAATAGTCGATGACCGTCTTCTGCGCGACGAAGGCTGCCTGGCGGCCAAGGAAGCCAGCGAAGGCGGCCGGATCATCGCCCGCCGGTCGGCCGATCAGCCGGTCGAGCCAGGCTCGCATGAATTCCCTCCCATTTGGCGCTGCGATATTGCGAAGCAGAACGCCGGCGTGATAACGCCTTAACTAAGCACGAATGGTTCTGGGGGGAAGACATGCCTTGCGCATGTCCCCGAACCGGAGGCTTCCCGGGGGTTTCCCCCGGGCCGGGACAGGGAGAGACGTATGGCTGAGATTAACTACGGCCAGGCCGCCCCCGCCGCGACGGCGGCAGCGGCCGACCGGAAGACCGGTGAGGCTTACTGGAAAAAGACGTCGGGGCTGATGTGGACGGTGCTGGCCATTTGGTTCTTTGCCGGCTTCGTGGTTCACATGTTCGCGCCGAGCCTCAACCCCATCCACATTCTGGGCTTTCCGCTGGGCTTCTACATGGCCGCGCAGGGCAGCCTGATCATCTTCGTCGTTGGCCTGTTCTGGTTCGCCAAGCGCCAGAACCAGATCGACGAAGAATTCGGCTTGCAGGAGGACTGAGCCCATGTCGTCCAGCACCGGGGAAAAGGACCCCTTCATCGCCCAGCTCGGCAAGATCTATGCCGGCTACACGGGTGGCTTCGCGGTGTTCGTCGTTCTGCTCGCGATCCTCGAGCAGATGGGCGTTCCTGACCGCATCATCGGCTATCTGTTCGTCTTCCTGACGATTGGCGTCTACGCCTATATCGGCATCATCAGCCGTACCGCGGCGGTGGCCGAATATTACGTGGCCGGCCGGCGCGTTCCCGCGCTCTACAACGGCATGGCGACCGGGTCCGACTGGATGTCGGCGGCAAGCTTCATCGGCATGGCGGGCAGCCTGTACGCGCTCGGCTATGGCGGGCTTGCCTTCATCCTGGGCTGGACCGGCGGCTACATGCTGGTGGCCATCCTGCTGGCGCCCTACCTGCGCAAGTTCGGCCAGTATACCGTGCCGGACTTCCTGGGTGCCCGCTTCGGCGGCAACCTGGCGCGCTCGATCGGCGTGATCGTGCTGCTGACGGCCTCCTTCGTCTACGTCGTGGCGCAGATCGTGGGTGTTGGCATCATCACCCAGCGCTTCCTCGAAGTGTCGTTCCTGACCGCGGTGTTCCTGGGTCTCGCGGGCATCCTGGTCTGCTCGATGCTGGGCGGCATGCGCGCCGTCACCTGGACCCAGGTGGCGCAGTACATCATCCTGATCATCGCCTACCTGCTGCCGGCCATCCTGATGTCGGTGAAGGTCACCGGCGTGCCGGTGCCGCAGATCATGTACGGCTTCGCGCTGGAGCGGATCGAGGGGCTGGAACAAGCCTTCCGTGCCGCAGGGCAGACGCCACCGCCCGGGGTCACGGGCTTCCACACCTCGCCCTTCATCGGGCCGAATGGTGCGTTCAGCTGGTCGGCTGCGATCAACTTCTTCGCGCTGGTCTTCTGCCTGATGGTCGGCACCGCCGCGCTGCCGCACATCCTGATGCGCTACTTCACCACGCCGTCCGTGCGTGAGGCCCGCCAGTCGGTGGCCTGGTCGCTGTTCTTCATCTTCCTGCTGTACTTCACGGCGCCGGCCTATGCCGCCTTCGGCAAGCTGGAAATCTATCAGACCGTGATCGGCCAGCCGATCGCGAGCCTGCCGGAGTGGATCAAGAACTGGCAGATCGTGTCCCCGTACGGGGTGCCGTGGGTCAACATCGTCGACGTGAACCGCGACGGCATCGTCCAGTGGGGCGACTTCCGCATCCACCCGGACGTGGTCGTGCTGGCCACGCCGGAAATTGCGGGCCTTCCCTACGTGATCGCCGGCCTGGTGGCGGCGGGCGGCCTGGCGGCCGCGCTCTCCACCGCGGACGGGTTGCTGCTGGCGCTGGCCAACGCGCTGTCGCACGACGTCTACTACAAGATGATCGACCGCAACGCGCCCACGGCGAAGCGCCTGATCATCTCCCGCGTCCTGTTGATTGTCGTGGCGCTTCTGGCGGCCTGGACCGCGGGCAGCCTCGGCGCAGACATCCTGTTCCTGGTCGCCTGGGCCTTCTCCATAGCCGCCGCCGGCCTGTTCGCCGCGCTGGTGATGGGTGTGTGGTACAAGAAGACCACGGATGCGGGCGCCGTCGCCGGCATGGCGGTGGGCTACATCGTGACCGCGGGCTACCTTGTGTGGTCGGAATTCGGTGGCCTGTCCTTCCTGCAGCTGTTCGGCACGAAGGAAGCCATCGTTCGCGCGGCGACCGCCATGGCGGGCATCGCCTCGGCCAGCGCGGAGGCGAAGGCAGCCGCGGCGGCCATCGTCGCCAATGCGGCGCAGGTGCAGGATGGTGCGCTGTCCTGGCTCGGCGGCGTGCTCAACGGCTACGGCATGACGACGGACCATGTGGTGCTGCGTGGGCGCGTCGTGGCGCGCCTCTGGGGCATCAACAACATCTCCGGCGGCATCTTCGGCGTGCCGCTGTCCTTCCTGACCATCTACCTGGTGTCCCAGTTCACCCGGGCGCCGTCGCAGGCGATGCAGGACTTCATCGACGACATCCGCGTGCCGCGTGGCGGCGTGCGGTTGGCGAACAAGGCTGACGCGGTCGAATAGTCCGCGCTACGCCACAGCAAGCATCGGGGGGGCGGTCGGCAACGGCCGCCCCTTCTGCTATTCAGGGCCCATGCAGACCTTCGTCACCGATCACCTGCTGTTCTGGCTGGTCACCTACACGCTGGCCCTGACGGGCTGGGCCTGTCTCGCCCGCTTCATGATGCAGGTGATCGTCCCGATCGACAGCCCAAACTATATCTGGCGCGGCTTCCGCCTGCTGTCCGACTGGGCGGTCTGGCTGGCCCGCCGCATGGTGCCGACCTACATCACCGGCCTGTTCCTCCCCCTCGTCGCGGCCTTTTGGCTGTTCGTCATTCGCTGGATATTCGGCATCGTGATGATCGCGGCCGGCCTGGCACCGTCCATCACACCTCCTGGCGGGGGGGGCTGACGCGCATGCAACCGCAAACCCTGTTTGTCGCCATCGTCTGCGTCTGTCTGGTGAACGGCCTGATCAGCCCGGTGCTGCCGGTGGTTTGGTCGCTGCACCCGATCTGGCTGCCCGAGATGGTGCGCCCGAACAATGAGGTGGTGTTCTACGGCGCCAGCCTGATCGTCTCCACCGGCACGCTGCTGCTGTCCGCCGTTCCGGCCGCCATCGCCGAGCGGTCGGGCGTGCCGCTGCCAGTGGCGATGATGGCGTGGCTCGCCTGCGCCGCCGGGCTGCTGCTGATTGGCGTGTTTGGTTAGGTGCCGGGCGCCTGCTCGGCTGCCAGGATGGCGCGCAGGCCCTCGCGATAGGTGGGGTAGCGCCAGGTCAGGCCCAAGGCCGCGCGCGTGGCCGCGCAGCTGACCTTGCGGTTCTCGCTCCAGAAGCTCAGCCCCATCGGCGACATGCTGGCCGCCGCGGTCGTGAATGGCATTTCGGCCGGTGGCGGCAGGCCAAGCAGCGCCGCCGCCTCGGCCGTGACCGAGGCGCTGTCGACGGGCAGATCATCGACCAGGTGCAGCACGCGGACGCCATCGGGGCGCAGCGCCGCGACCACCACGGCCTGCGCAATGTCGGCCACATGAATGCGCGAGAAAGCGTGGCCCGGCTTCACCACCCGCCGCGCGGTGCCGGCGCGGATCTCATCGAAGGGCCCGCGGCCCGGCCCATAGATGCCGCCCGTCCGGAACAGGTCGAGCGCCCGCCCGCCCGCGGCATGGCGCCAGGCTTCCTCGGCTGCCAGGCGTCGCTGGCTGCGTGGCTGGCCCGGGGCTGGCGGCGTCGCCTCATCCACCCAGGCGCCGCCGCGGTCGCCATAGACGCCGGTCGTGCTGATGTAGCCGATCCAGCGCAATAGGGGCGCGGCGGCGATCGCCTCGGCATGTGCGGCCAGCACGGGATCGCCGGCCAGTTCGGGCCCCGCGGTCACCACCAGATGCGTCGCCGCGCGAATCGCGGGCCCGGCAGCATCGAACGCCACCACGGTGGCACCCGGCGGCGGCTTGGCGCGGGCGGGATCGCGCGCCGTGCCTGTCACGGCAAAACCCTTCGCCAGAGCTTCGGCCGCGATCGCGACGCCACTATAGCCAAGGCCGGCAATGAGGAGATGCATATCACGCATGTGCCCCTGCCCGGGCGCCGCGCCAACCCCTGAACTGGCGCGCGACGGGCCGGGACGGTAGGGTTCCGGCGATGCGCGCGCTCCCCCGCACCCTAATGCTCGGCGCCGGCGTTGGCACGCTGGTGCTTGGCCTTGGCCTGTGGGCCGTGATCGAGCCGGCACCTCCCCCGACGCCCATCGAGGAGCTGCTGCCCCTGCCGCCCGAGCCGCCGCGCCTGGCCGACGGGCCGGAGATGGATCGCTGCATGGAGCTGATCCGCAGCGACCCGGAGACGGCGCTGGCCCATGGCCGCGCCTGGGAACCGCAGGATCAGGGCGATGGCGCGCGCCACTGCCAGGCATTGGCCCTGCTGGCGCTGGGCGAGGCGCGGCAGGCGGCCGCCAGGCTGGAAGCGCTCGGCCGGACCGCGCGGGCAGGCGCCGTGGCGCGCGCCGCGGCCTTCGCGCAGGCCACCCAGGCCTGGCTGATGGATGGCGACGCGAACCGCGCCGTGGCCAGCGCCACCCTGGCCCTCACGCTGGATCCGGGTGACGCGGCCTCCTACACGGACCGCGCCCTGGCGCTGGGGCTGCTCGGCCGGTTCGGCGATGCTTTGCAGGATCTGGACGCGGCGCTGCAGCTCGAGCCCGCGCGCGTGGAGGCGCTGGTGTTCCGCGCCGCGGCCAAGCGCCGCCTGGAGCAGCGACAGGCTGCGCTTCAGGATGTGTCAGCCGCGCTGGCACTCGATCCCGACAATCCGGAGGCCCTGCTGGAGCGCGGCATCCTCCGCCAGCTGCAAGGCGATGCCGCCGGCGCGCGGGAGGATTGGCTGCGCCTGATCGACGCCGCGCCGGACAGCCGCGCGGCGGAGCTTGCCGCGCAGAACCTGGCACTGAGCGAAGCCTCCGAGCCGGTGCGCTGACCGGCCAGCCGGCCGCCGCCCATGCCAGGCGCCGGAATGTTTCATCTTCGCGGCCAGCAGCGCCGCGAACAGCATCCCCGCAGGGCCGCGTGTGGCAAGCAGCCCGACACCAGGCTGCCGATTGAGGTCGCGCCAGGCCTGTGCATCGGCCGGACCGCGATCGCGGAAGGTGACGATCCGGCCAATCACGCCGACAGCCTGCCCCAGCATGTCGGGCGCGAGCGGCACCACCGAGGGATCGCCGATGGTGAAGGGCGGCAAGGATCCATGGGCGATGCTGGCCGGCTTGCGCGACCCGCGCGCCTGGCGCCTTGCCGCCAGGGCGGCGATCATCCCCTGGATGGCGCGGCGGTTGACCCGCATGGGCGTTCGCCATCGAAAGCCTGCCCGCCCGCGCCATCCTTCGAGCGCTGACGATCGATGACCTCGACAGCCAGATGCGTCCGGAAGTCTCTGTTTGCGCCCGCCGCCATGCCACTATGGAAGACTGCCCCGGGCCGAGGAGAGCCACGCCGATGCGTTACGATTTCGTCCCGATGCCGCACCGCAAGCCCCTGCGCTGGCCGAACGGTGCGCGCATCGCCCTGCTGCTGACCACCAACCTCGAATATTGGGACCCGGTGAAGGACACGGAGAAGCCCTTCTATCCGGGCGGCCCTTCCATCATCACCGACACGCTGCCGGGCAATGTCTATGACAATCCGAACTGGACCTGGCGCGAATATGGCCAGCGCGTCGGCGTCTGGCGGATGTTCGACACCTTCGCCCGCGCCGGCGTGCCGACAAGCTGCACCATGAACGCCAAGATGGGGCTGGAGCGCCGGCCGGTGGTGCAGCATGCCATCGACCAGGGCTGGGAAATCGTGGCGCACAATTACGTGCAGACCGACCTGTTGACCAACTACCAGTTCGACATCGAGGCCGAGCGCCGCGTGATCCGCGAAACGCTGCGGGTCTATCGCGACGTGGTGGGCAAGCCCGCGCGCGGCTGGCTTTCCTGCTCGCTCCGCTCCACGCCCAACACCGCCGACATCCTGGCCGAGGAAGGGCTGAGCTTCTTCACCGACCTGCTGAACGACGACCAGCCCTATCTGATCCACACCGAATCAGGCCGGCCGATGGTCTCGATCCCCTACACCTCGGAGGTGAACGACTTCACCGTGTTCCTGCGCCAGGGCAAGGATGTGAATGGCGGCTTCGCGGTGTTCAAGGAACAGTTCGACGAGCTGTACCGCGAAGGCGCGGGCAGCGGCCGGCTGATGAATATCGGCCTGCACCCGCACGTCATCGGCCAGCCTTTCCGCATCCGCGCGCTGCGCGACTTCATCGACTATGCCAGGAGCTTCCCGGACGTGTGGTGGACGACGCGCGAGGAGATTGCCGACTGGTACCTGGCGCACCATGCCGAGCACATCTGATATCGACGCTCACTTGCCGTGACCGTTGGTATTGCTTTGTGCCCTCAGCCGCCGGGCGCGCGCTCCGCGCGCTTGGCTCGCCGCACTGGCGGCCGGCTGCGCCGGCCGCAGCTCATATGATCGGACCGTTGGTATCGTCGCCGCGCAGGCTGAAGGCCCCGTCCCGCCGGGTGATGTCCCACAGCGCGCGGCTGCGCGCATGGTGCGGCACCAGCGTCAAGCCGTCATCGGCTGCCTCGTCCAGCAGCGCCTGGCGCGTGGCCACCGCCAGGGCCGCGTCGGTGCAGAAGCCCGAGCAGAGTGCCGGCGCCAGCAGCTGCGCCGGATGATGCAGCGCATCGGCGGCGATCAGCACGCGCCGCCGCGTGCCCGTCAGCAGGATGCCGACCTGCCCCGGCGAATGGCCGGGCAGCGGGCGGAAACGCATCCCCGGGAAGGGCGCATGGTCATCCGCCACCTGGTCGAGCAGCCCGGCCTCGACCAGCGGCAGCACGCTGTCGCGAAAGCACCCATGGCCGACCGGCGCCACCGCATCCAATGCCGCCCAATGGGCGAATTCGCGGGCAGCCACGATGTGGCGCGCGCGGGGGAAGGTGGGCACCCAGCGCCCATCCACCAGCCGGGTGGCCCAGCCCACATGGTCGGCATGCAGATGGGTGAACAGCATGGCCGTCACCGCCGCCGGTGCCACGCCAAGTCGCGCCAGGAAATCGGTGCGGCGGCGATGCCAGCTCGGGCGGGCCGGCCGTTCCTTATCGTCGCCCACGCCGCCATCGACGATGATGGTGCGGCCGAAGGCCTCGATCACGAATACCTGCACGCGGAGCAGCACGCTGTCGGTCGCCGTATCGACGCTCAGCGGGTCCAGCATGGCGGCCCGCGCCATCAATGCCGGATCGGCGCCCGGGAAAATCAGCGCGCGCGGCAGGCTGAGCGGCTCTTCATCCGCCACGCCGCGCAGCACGATGCCGCCAAGGTCAATCGCCCAATCGCTCATGGCATATACTGGCCGCCATTCACCCACAGCACCTGCCCCGTCATGTAGCCGGAATCGGGGCCGAGCAGGAACATCACCGGCCCCACCACATCCGCCGGCTGCGCGAAGCGCTTGAGCGGGGTCATGGCGGTATAGGCCTGGATGTTCAGATGCACCGTCTGCTCCTCATCGCTGCGCCCGGTGCCGCCGCGCAGGAAGGCGGTATCCACCGCCGCCGGCCCCACCGCATTCACCCGCACCGCCGGCGCGGCCTCCAGCGCCAGCGTCTTGGTCAGCGAAATCATCGCGGCCTTCGCGGCCGCATAGGGCGCGTAGCCCGGCCGGGTGAAGGAAGCCAGCCCGGAGACGATCTGCACCATCGCCGCCTGATCGCCCCTGGCCAGCAGCGGCAGCGCCGCGCGCGCGGTGAGGAAGGCGGTGCGCAGATTGCCGGTCACCGTCTCATCCCAGGCGTCGGCCTCGGTCTCCGCCACGGGGGCCAGGCGATTGACGAAGCCGGCCAGGTTCACGAAGCCATCCAGCCGGTCGCCCAGCGCCGCGAAGGCCCGCGCGACCGAAGCCTCGGCGCTGCCATCCACCTCGATCGCCCGCACCCCGGCTGGCACCGGATGGCGGGCCAGCGAGGCCGGCAGGTCCAGCACGCTGACCTGGCAGCCTTCGGCAAGTGCCCGCGCCACCAGCGCGCGGCCGATGCCGCCCGCGCCGCCCAACACCGCCAGATGGCGCATCAGGCGCAGCTGTCGGCGGTGAAGCTGTCGAACAGCGACCAGGCCTGGTTCTTGATCTCGATGATGAAGCCCGGCAGTTCCGCGTCGCGCGCGGCGTCGAAGCAGGTATTCTCGCCCGTCACGCCGGTGAAGCGGATGCCGCGCAGCGCGTCGCGGATCGCCGTGCGCTCGGCCGCGACTCGCGCGACCTCGCCCGTTGTGCCGGCGCGCTCCATCGCCTGCTTCAGCAGGTAGACGGTGTCATAGGCCTGCGCGTCGCTGTGATGCGGGATCTTCTTCGTCGTCAGGCCGCGGCGCGCATTCTCCTCGGCGTATTTGCGCGTGAAGGCGCGGGTGGTGTCGTTGCGGTCCCACCAGAAGCCGGCGACGATCAGCATGCCCTCGCCCTCGGGGCCGAACAGTTCCACCGAATTCGGATCGGCGAAGATCTGGCTGCCGATCACGCGGCCCGTGAAGCCCTGCCGGCGCAGCTCGCGCAGCACCTTGCCCGCGCCATCGGGCGTGGCGGCGAGTGCCACCACCTGCGGGTTGCGCTGCAGGATCTGCGTGACCTGCGGCGCCACGTCGAAAGTGCGATACTGGAAGGAGACGGGCTCACCGAAGGGGATGTTCCGCGCGCGCAGCAGCGCCGGGTAGAATTGCGTCGCCGTGATGTTTGAGATGCGCTCATCGGAGATGTACATGATCTCGGCGCGGCTTGCCGGGATGTTCTTGCGGTTCAGCGACGTCAGCAGCCGGCCGAACTGCTTTCCCTCATCCTCGGTCAGGCGCCAAGCGTAGCTGAAATTCGCCGTCAGCCCGGGCTGCGAGGCCGAGGTCGAGACCTGCACGATGCCCAGCCGCTCGCCGACAGGGAAGGCGACCGCGGATTCACCCGAGGAGAAGGGGCCGACGATCGCCACCGCATTGTCGTCGCGCGCGAATTTCTGGGTCGCCGTCGCGGCCTGGCGCGGATCCGACCCGGTATCGAACTTCTCAAGCCGGATGCGCCGGCCATTCACGCCGCCCGCCGCATTGATCTCACCCACGGCGAGATCGACGCAGGTCTCGGTGGCTTCGCCGGGCGACTTCAGCGGGCCTGACTTCACCATGGACAGGCCGAGCACGATCTCTCGCGTCTGGGCCAGCGCGGGGGCGGCCAGCAGGCCGGCCGTGGCGCCGAGGATGGTTCTGCGGTGCATCATCGTCTTCTCTCCATCGGTTGTTCAATGCGCGCCGAGATAGGCGGCGGCGAGGGCGTCATTATTCGCAAGCATCTCGGCGGGTCCGTCGAGCACGACGCGGCCAAGTTCCATCACATAGCCGCGCGCGGCGCTGCGCAGCGCCATGCGGGTGTTCTGCTCGACCAGCAGAATGGCGAGGCCCTCCTGGTGCAGGTCGCGGATCAGCTCGAACAGCCGCCCCACCAGCAAGGGCGAGAGGCCGAGCGAGGGCTCATCCAGCATCATCAGGCGCGGGCGCGCCAGCAGCGCGCGCGAGATCGCCAGCATCTGCTGCTCGCCGCCCGACAGCACCGAGGCCGGCATGTCTCGCCGGGCCGCCAGGTTGGAGAATCGCGCATAAACGCCGTCGATGTCGCGCGCGACATCGCCATCGCGCCGCGCATAGGCGCCCATCAGCAGGTTCTCATGCACGGTCAGGCTGACCAGGATCTGCCGCCCCTCCGGCACCAGCACCAGGCCGCGCTTCACGCGATCGGGCGCGCTGAGCCCGGTAATGTCCGCACCATCGAACAGGATGCGCCCGGCCGCCGGCTTCACCGCGCCGGCCAGCGCCTTCAGCAGGCTGGACTTGCCCGCGCCATTGGCGCCGAGCACCGTCACCACCTCGGCCGCGCCAACGCCGAGCGACAGGCCGCGCACCGCCTGTGTGCGGCCGTAGCGGACTTCCAGCGCATCGACCTCAAGCAGCATCGGCCGCAATCTCCTCGGCGCCGAGATAGGCTTCACGCACCAGCGCATCGCCCCGCGCGCCCGCCATGCTCCCGGCAAAGATGCGCCGGCCGAAATTCAGCACCACGACGCTTTCGCAGACCTCATTGACGAAGCCCATATCATGCTCGACCACCAGCAGCGCGGTGCCCCGGGCGGCGACCTCGCGCAGGAAGCGGGCGAGTTCGGCCGTCTCGGCCGGGTTGAGCCCGGCGGCGGGTTCGTCCAGCAGCAGCACCTTGGGCTGGCTGGCCAGCGCGCGCACCACTTCGATCTTCTTGCGGATGCCATAGGGCAGCGCCGAGACGACCTCGCCCGGATCGATATCCAGCCCGGCCTCGGCCAGCAGCGCCTCGGCATCGCGCCGCCAGCGGCCGCGCGGCATCCAGCCGATCGGCGTCAGCAGGGCGCCGAGCCCGGCGGCGCGTGCGTGCTGGCCGAGCATGACATTCTCGACCGCCGACAGATGCGGCATCAGGCGGATATTCTGGAAGGACCGCGCCAGGCCCGCCAGCACGCGCGCACGCGGCGGCAGCGCGCCGATCGCCTGGCCATCCAGCGTGATGCTGCCCGCATCCAGCGGATAGACACCCGAGATCAGGTTGAAGACCGTGGTCTTGCCCGCGCCATTCGGCCCGATCAGGCCAAGCCGCCCGCCGCGCGGCAGGGCGAAGCCCACATCATCCACAACCTTCAGCCCGCCGAAGGATTTGCTGACGCCCTCCAGCCGCAGCAGCGCATCATCCGGCATCGGCCACGCGCCTCCGACGGCCGAACAGGCGCGCGAGCAGCGTGCGCGTCACGATGCCCTCGGGGCGGAACATCATCATGGCCACGATGATCACGCCGAACACGACATAGCGCCAGGATCCGCCGATGCGCAGAAGTTCGGGCACCAGGGTGAAGAAGGTGGCCCCCACCAGCGGTCCCCAGGCGGTCTGCGTGCCGCCGATCAGCACGAACAGCAGCACGTAGATCGAAAGCAGGGCCGAGAAATACTGCGCCTCCACGAAGGAGAAATGATGCGCGTAGAGCCCGCCGGCCAGGCCAGCCAGGCCCGCGCCGAGCGCGAAGCTCGCCACCTGCACCGCGCGGGCGGGCACGCCCATCAGCGTCGAGACCAGCTCATCATCATGCAGCGCGCGCATGGCCAAGCCGAGCCGCGTCGCCATCAGGAAGAAGACCAACACGACCGTGGCGATGGCCGCGCCGATCAGCACCGGCAGGTCCACATAGTCCGGCACCACCATGCCCATCGCCCCGCCCAGCACCGGCTGCGTCAGGATTACGCCGGTGACCACCTGGGCGAAGGCGAAGGTGGCCAGCACCATATAGACGCCCCGCGTGCGCAGCACGGGAAAGGCGATGGCGATGCCGATCAGCCCCGTGATGGTCACCGCCGCCGGAATGGTCAGCGCGGGCGACCAGCCCAGCTGTTCGCCGAGCACCGCCGCCGCATAGGCACCGATCGCCATGAAGCCGGCGCCGCCAAGGTTGAGCTGGCCGGCCGCGGCGGTGACGAAGATGCCGTAGGCAAAGATGATGTTGATGGCGAGGATGGCCAGGATTCCGGCCCAGTAGCCCGACATGTCAGAGCTTCCCCTTGCCGATGCGGCTGGCGCCGAAGAGGCCCTGCGGGCGCAGGATGATCGCCGCCAGCAGCGTCGTCCACACCACCACCTGCGCCGCATCGCCGCCGAAGAAATGGATGCCCAGCGTCTCGAGCAGCCCCACCAGCAGCCCGCCGGCGATGGCGCCCCAGATGGAGCCGAGCCCGCCGAGCACCATGGCTGCGATCGCCTTGGTGCCGACATGGTCGCCCATGAAGGGCGAGACATCGCTGTAGTTCACGACGAAGAGCGCGCCGGCCACGCCGCAGAGCAGGCCGCTCAGCAGGAAGACGATCGGCACGATGCGCGTGACCTCCACGCCGAGCAGCGTCGCCGTATCGGGGCTTTCCGCGATGCTGCGCAGCGCGCGGCCGGTGCGCGTCTTCGCCAACAGCCATGAGAGCCAGAAGACGATGCCAAGCGAGAGCAGCAGCGACGCCAACTGCGGCAGGCCCAGCACCAGCGGGCCAATCTGCCAGTCGAGCCGGAAGCGCACCGGGAAGCTCTGCGCCTCGGAGCCGAGCACGATCAGCACCAGATGCTCGAAGATCAGCAGGAAGCCGAGCGAGGAGACCAGCGGGATGGCATGCTCCGTCGCGTCGCCATGGCGTGTCTTGAGATAGCGAAAGGTGAAGCGCTCGACGATCAGCGAGGCCAGGATCGCCACCGCCACGCCGCCCAGCAGCGCCGGCGCCCAATGCAGCCCACCCGACATGCCGAAGGGCAGGCCCCAGCGCGCCAGGCCCCAAGCCACCATGCCGGTCAGCATGAACAGGGTCGGGATGGTGAAGTTCAGAAAATTCAGCACGCCGATGGTCAATGTGAAGGCGACCGCCACGGTCACGTAGATGCCACCCAGCATGAGGCCGGAGACGATCTGCTGCGCCAGCGTGCTGCCGCCGGGGAGCGCCGTGATGCCGGCAACCAGCAGGCTGGCGGCGAGCCCGAGCAGCAGCGCCATGGTCAGCGGGCGGGCACGGCGCATAGGGGTGGCGGTGGCGCTCATCGGCGGCGGGCGGCGGATGGGGGGCGCAAAGACCTCTCCTGCGGGGGATATCTGGAATGTCGGCGCAATTACCCGCCTTGCGCAAGAGCGCGCCGACGACAGCCCCCCGGCCAGGACCCGCTGGGCTACATTGTCGCGCCCAGCACCCAGGGCGCGAATTCGGAACTGCCGAAATCGTAGGATTCACTCTTGGTGGGCTGGCCGCTGGCGGTGGCCAGCATGAGCGCGAAAATGCGCGCGCCGCATTCCTGCACGCTCTCCTCGCCATGCAGGATGGTGCCGCAATTCACGTCCATATCCTCGCTCATCCGCTCATACATGGCGCTGTTGGTCGCGAGCTTCATGGAAGGCGCGGGCTTCATGCCGAACACGCTGCCGCGCCCGGTCGTGAAGCACATCAGGTTGGCGCCGCCCGCCACCTGGCCCGTGGCGCCGACCGGGTCGTAGCCGGGCGTGTCCATGAACACGAAGCCCTTGGCCGTCACCGGTTCCGCATAGTCATAGACCGCCATCAGGTTGGTGCTGCCCGCCTTGGCCATGGCGCCGAGCGATTTTTCCAGGATGGTCGTCAGGCCGCCGGCCTTGTTGCCGGGGCTTGGGTTGGCATCCATCTCGGCGCCTTCGCGGGCGGTATATTCTTCCCACCAGCGCATCTTCGCGACCAGCTTTTCGCCCACCGCCCGGTCGGGGGCGCGGCGCGTCAGCAGATGCTCGGCGCCGTAGGTCTCGGGCGTCTCGGACAGGATCACCGTGCCGCCATGGCGCACCACCAGGTCGCTGGCGACGCCAAGTGCGGGGTTGGCGGTGATGCCCGAATAGCCGTCCGAGCCGCCGCATTGCAGTGCCACGATCAGCTCGCTGGCCGGCACCGTCTCGCGCTGGACCCGGTTGGCCTCGGCCAGCACCTCGCGGACGAAGGCGATCCCGGCTTCCACCGTCTTGCGGGTGCCGCCCATCTCCTGAATGTCCATCATGCGCAGCCGGCCGGCCAGCTTCTGCTCCTCCAGCATCGGGCCCAGCTGGTTCACCTCGCAGCCAAGGCCGATCGCGATCACGTGCGAGAAGTTGGCGTGCCGCGCGAAGCCCGCCAGCGTGCGGCGGAGCAGGCGCAGCGGCTCGCCCATGGTCATGCCGCAGCCGGTCTTGTGGGTCAGCGCCACGACGCCATCGACATTCGGGTGGTCGGCCAGCGGATCGGCCCCGGTGAAAGGGTTGCGCTTGAAGGCGCCGGCGATGAGGTCGGCCACATGCGCGCTGCAATTCACGCTGGTGACGATGCCGATGTAGTTGCGTGTTGCTACCTTTCCGTCATCGCGACGAATACCCTGGAAGGTCGCCGGGCTGGCCACGAAGTCGGTCGGGCGCGCATCGACGCCCCAGCCATAGTCGCGGGCGAAGTCGCCCATGGCGCAATTGTGGGTGTGCACCCAGTCGCCCGGCACGATCGGGCTGGTGGCAAAGCCGATGATCTGGCCGTAGCGGCGAACAGGCTCGCCCGGCGCCATGGCGCGCACCGCCACCTTGTGGCCGGGCGGCACGCGCTGCGCACCAACGCTCAGCCCACCCGGCAAGGGCGAGCCCGGCGGCAGGCCGGTGCGCGCGATCAGCACGCTGTCGGCATCGGCCAGGCGGATCACGGGCGGCAGGGTGGGGGCGTCCATGCGGGGTTTCCTTTGTCGATTGACCGCAGAATGGGGGAAGCTGGCCTTCGCGTTAAGCCCGGCCTATAGCCCGCAGGCTGCCATGCCGCGTGATCCCGACCCGCCCCGCGCCTGGGTGCGCCTGCCTTCCGGTCGGCGACTCGACCTGCTGGCGCCGACCCCCTTCGACTGGACCGACGCCGACCTGGCGACCGGCCTGTCGCGCACCTTCCGCTGGGGCGGCCATTCCGTCTGGCCGGCGCCCTTGTCGGTGGCGCAGCATGCGCTGTCGGTGCTGGAGCTGGCGCGCGCGGTGCGCCCCGCGCTCGACCGGGCGGCGCTGCGGCGCGAATTGCTGCATGATGCCGAGGAAGGGCTGACCAACTTCGACTGCATCAGCCCGCTGAAGCCGTTCCTGGGCGAAGGGTTCCGCCTGCTGCAGGACCGGCTTTCCGCAGCCGTCGCCCTGCGCTACGCGCTGCCCGCCTGGACGCCGGAGACGAAGGCCGCGCACAAGCGCCGCGACATCGCGATGGCGGCGGCCGAGGCGGTGCATGTGGCGGGATGGACGCCGGCGGAGGTGCGGGCCACGCTTGGCATCCATGCCAAGGTCCTGAAGGTCGACCCCTTGGCCACGCCCTATTCGGCGCTGCCGTGGCAGCCCTGGCCGCCGGAACTGGCGGCGCGACGCTTCCTGGAAGCGCTGACGGCCCTCGCATGAGGGCGGCACGCTGCGGTCGCTGACGCGCGGCCGCAGCGAATCGACGCCGTCAGGCCGCGAGAGCGGTCTGCTCGGCCACGGTCAGGATGGCGCGCATGTCGCGCAGCAGGGCAGCGCCCTTCAGCGTGCGCTGCACCAGCACCGAGCGCCGGTCCATCGGATCCACCTTGCGGCGCGCCAAGTCCAGCTCGCCCAGCCGATCGAGCGCGCGGGTGATCGCCGGCTTCGATACGTTGAGCGCGGCGGCCAGGCCACGAACCGTGTGCGGCCCATCCTGCAGGTAGCAGATCAGGAACACGCCGAGCTGGCGGGCCGAGAGGTCTGGGCCGTCGCGGCGCACCAGCGCCACGATGGTCTCGCGCAGGATCGCGACGAGCTGGTCGGTCGAATGGGCCATTGTTTCCTCCTGCTGCGCGCCGGTGGGCGGCGTGCTCGCCGCCTTCTGACGGCGGGTTGGTGCGGCTGCGGCTTGAGCCGCGCCTTTCGGCTTTCTGGTCATGTGACGGGTCGTTCAGTTGTGGGGTGGGTGGCGAACAGGCTCACCAGGCCGTCGACGATGGCGCGTGCGCCCTGGATCTCCCCGCCTTCCGGACGCCCGGGCCTGGTCTGGTCGTTCCAGGCATAGAGGTCGAAATGGCACCATCTCGTGGCCTTCGGCACGAAATGCTGGAGGAACAGGGCGGCCACGATTGCCCCCGCCATTGGCTTGGTCGCCACGTTGTTAATGTCCGCGGCGCTGCTGTCCAGCCAAGATAAGTAATTTTTTTGCAATGGAAGGCGCCATGCGGGATCTTCGATTGCGCGGCCGGCCGCCAGGATCGCCTCGGCCGCGTGGTCATCGTTCGCGAACAGCGCAGGAAGATCGGGGCCGAGCGCCACCCTCGCGGCACCGGTGAGGGTGGCGCCGTTGATGATGACCGCGGGTTGCATCTCACCGGCGAAGGTCAACAGGTCGGCAAGAACGAGGCGCCCCTCGGCATCCGTATTCCCGATCTCAACCGAGAGGCCCTTGCGGGTGCGAATCACGTCGCCGGGCCGGAAGGAGGCCGCCGAGACGGCATTCTCCACGGCACCGACCAGCAGGACGAGTCGCACCGGAAGTCGCCGCGCCATGATCAGCTCGGCCACGGTCATCATGGTGGCGGCGCCGCCCATGTCCTTCTTCATCCGCAGCATCGCAGCCGATGGCTTGAGGTCGAGCCCGCCGGTGTCGAAGCACACCCCCTTGCCGCAGAGCACGACCAACGGCCCGTCCGCGGCCCCCTCCCAGCGGAGGATGGCGACGCGCGGGGCACGCGCGGGCAGGGCACCGCCGCCCACCGCCTGCACGGCGGGGAAGCCCTCGGCGAGGGCTGCGCCCTCGATGATCTCGCCGCTGGCGCCATGGCGGGCCGCCAGGGTGACGACCGAGTCGGCCAGTTCCGCCGGGCCCAGATGGTTGGCGGGAAGGTTGATCAGGTCGCGCCCGCGGCAAATGGCTTGCGCGGTGACGATCGCGGCCTCGCTGCCAGCCGGCGGTCGCAGCAGCGCTGGCACGCGCGCCGGACGGCTGCGCAGCCGGGTGAAGCGGTAGGCGCCGAGCAGCCAGCCGAGGGTTGCCGCCATCGGGTTCGGAACGCCGTCGACATGCCAATGGCTGCCCGCGGGCAGGGCGAAGGGGGCGCCACCGTAGCTGAAGGGGTCGTCCGGCGCTTCACCCAGGCCGAGCACCGCGCCGGCCAGCCCGTTTGGCCCCGGCAGGAGGCGAACCTCATGGACCGCCGCTGTGAAGCCGCTCGCTGCCAGGAAGGCGGCGGCCTCAGGTGCGAGCCCCGACATGAACGCCTCGAACCCTGCCTGCGTCACCGCGTGCAAAGGGAGGGTGGCGCAGAGGTTGCTACTCAGTCCGTCCAAACCAAGGGGCTCCGCTGCTGGCTACTTGTATAACATGTCCTTCATTCGTCGCGCGATGACAAGCGCCTAATCTGTAACCAATCTGTCATGCCGCATCTTCGCGCCGATCACGGGGCTTCACATAGGCCACCGCCGCATGTTCGGTGCAGTAGGGCTTGCCGGAAGCGGCCACGGCCGCGCAGAAGCGGAAACCCGGCGCCCCCGGCTCGCCGATCGGCCAGCAGCAGCTGCGTGCCGCGCTCAGGCGCGAAAAGATGCGGGGCGCGGACGGGGTCGGCAGGGCCGCGCTGGCGGTGACCGGCGCTGGTACGGGGCTGCTCGGCACGGCGATCGGCGGCGGCAGCGTGGCGCGGGCCGGTGCGGGGCGGGGCGCGCGCGTGGCTGCCGGGCGGCCTTCAGCGGGATCGCGGCGGATCGGGCTCGGGCGCGCCGACAGCGACAGGCGATGCGCCTTGCCGACCACGGCGTTCTTCGAGATACCCATGCGGCGGCCGATCTCGGCGGTCGAATGGCCTTCGGCGCAGAGCGCCTTCAGGCGCTCGATCGCCTCCGTGCTCCAATCCATGATTGCGTCTCCACGCGCTGCCCTACCACATACGGTAGGCGCTACGAGCGGGGCACCACAAGATATTGTCGCGCTGGGTTAACCAAAAAGCTGTGGATGAAAGCTGATGGCCTCGGCGGGCCAGCGAAACGGCAAGGGGCAGCCAGCGTTCCCGCCGGCTGCCCCCCCATTCGACTATGGCCGGGTCCAAAGACCCGGCAAGGCGTGGCGTGCATGCGGCGGCGGAAAGCGCCACCGCCATAGGCCGCCGACACCTCGCGCCGGAGTCATGCGCTTTGCAAGCTTCCAGCGAGCCGGGGCATGGCCCCGACCGCAATTCCTGCGCGGGAGCTTACAGCAGGATGTCCACGCCCGCCGTGAGGACAGGCGCGCCGACGAGCTGGATAGAGAAGTCGCCGACCCGATCGCCATCGACATCGCCCACCAGGCGGCCGCCCGCATAGCGCATCTCGCCGGCGGTGCCGCTGAACTGCGCGGTGCCGATCAGCGTGAAGGCCTGGTCGCCCGCGATCAGGCTGTCGGCATCGACCGCCGTCAGGTCAAGGATATCGGACCCGGCGGTGAAATCCCGCACCTGATCGAAGGCCGCGAAGGTGGAGTCGGATAGGCTGGTGAACAGGAACCGGTCGGCTCCCGCCCCGCCGGTCATCCGGTCCTTGCCCTCGCCACCCACCAGCGTATCGGCGCCGAGGTCGCCGGCCAGGGTGTCGTTGCCCGTCCCGCCAACCAGCGAGTCGTTCCCCGTGCCGCCAAGCATCGTGTCCGAGCCGGCGCCGCCGATGAGCGAGTCGTTGCCCTCCGACCCGACCAGACGGTCGCCCGCCTCGCCGCCGAGCAGCTCGTCGTTGCCGAGGCGGCCGATCAGCGTGTCCGCACCATCCAGGCCGCTGATCGTGTCATCGCCCAGCCCCCCGCCGCGACGGTCGCCAAGCGCGGTGCCGAGGATCGCGTCACCCGCCATCACCGCATCGCTGCGCACCGCGAGGTTCTGGATGCGCAGATCCAGCGCCGCGGCGGTGTCGGCCTCGTCGAAGGCAGCGGCCGGCGTGCCATACTCGGCCTGCATATACAGCTGCATGGCGCGCTGCTCGCCCAGCACATTGGCCGGCACATTCGCCGCCGCGGTGAAGTCGAGCTTCTCGGCGACCGGGGCGCTCAGCGTGCCGTCGGTCAGCAGGAAGCGGAAATTCTCGCCATTCGCCTTCATCGGGTAGCTGTCGCCGCCATTGGCCAGGAAGCTCAGGGTGACCACGCGGATCAGCGCCGGCGCATCCGCCGATACCGCGCCATTCTCGACGATGCGGGCGATGACCTTGCCGTCCTCATCCACCGCCGCGATGCTCTGCACGCGGCTGCCGGCCGCGGCGGTCGGATCGTAGGACATTTCAAGCCCGCCGAACTGCGGGAAGGGGCCCTGGTTGCCGAGCGAGGCGAAGCCATGCTCGAGGATCGCCTTGAGGCCGGCGGCCGTGGTGTCGAAGGCCATCAGCGCATTGTTGAAGCGCAGCGAGTTGGCGATGTCGAGCGTGGAGACGCCGCCCGCCGCCTTGCCGGCGCTGTCATTGGCGATCGGCGCGATCTTGTCGCCCGAGCCCACTTCCACCGCGCCGATCTGCGAGCGGATGCCGCCGCCATTCTTCAGCGAGACGGTGAAGGCGCCATCGCCATACGCATCGACGGCCGCCTTCAGGTTGGCATCGGCGGTGATGTTGCCGAGGTTGGTTTCCTGGTTGCGGACGAAGTTGCGCTCGCCTTCCAGATAGACGTTCGTGTAGCCCCACACCTCGCCATCCTGCGCGTTGATCACATTCTGCACGGCGGTGGTGATGTCGCGCACGCGGTCGCCCTTGGTGCCGTCGGCGAAGGCGGTGGTTTCCAGATTGTCGACCGTGGTGCCCCAAGCAGTGGCGACATTCTCGGCCGTCGCGGCATAGGCGCCGTTGATGTCGGTATCCAGCGTGTCGGTGATGATGTTGCCCTGCGCGTCGAAGTCGACGACCAGGCGGCCGAGATAGGTGAACTCATTGTCGGTGTTCACGATCAGCGTGGTGCCGCCATCGGCGCCCTCGGTCACGATCGGGTAGGTGTTGGCGAAGTTCGCCGCATGGCCGGGGAAGGCGACCGCCGTGTCATTCTCGTCGCCGAGGCGGGTGTTGGAACCGGCGGCCAGGATGATGTCCACGCCCGACAGCAGCGGGGCCAGCTGCTGTTCGAAGATGATCTGCTGGAGGTGGGACATCAGGATGATCTTGTTGACGCCCTGCGCGCGCAGATCGTCGATCACCGGCTGCAGCTGGGCGGCCAGCAGTGCCATGTTGTTGGTCTCGCTGCCGTCGCCGGCGAAGCCGTTCACCTCGACGCCACCGGTCGAGGAAATCCCCTCCAGGATCTGGGTGGTGGCGCCGACCAGGCCGATCACCTCGCCGCCGTAATTCACCACGGCGGAGGGAACCAGGCGGCCATTCAGCGTGTTGGCGGCTTCAAGCCCGGCATTGGCCGGGGTGTTCGTGAAGCGGCCCGACAGGGCGCTGTCGCCGCTGAAGTTCAGGTTGGCCGAGAGATAGGGGAAGGCGGCGTCGGCCACGGCATCGGCGAAGGCGTTGGTGCCGAGGTCGAATTCATGGTTGCCGATGGTCGAAGCCTGCACGCCGATGCGGTTGTGGATCTCGATATCGGCGGCGAAGGGGTTGTTGCCGCGGGTATGCGTCGCGGCGACCGAGGCATCGGTGCCGGCGGCCGCGAAGGGGCCGGGGATGTAATTGTCGCCGCCCGCCAGGATCAGCGTGTTGGTGTAGGCGCCGTCGAAGGCATCGACCAGCGCGGCCAGGTTCGGCGCGGTGGTGCTGGCCAGCAGCCCGGCCTCGGCATCGGCGAAGTGCAGCAGCTGCAGCGTGAAGGCCGGGATGCGGGCGACCGTGAAGATCGAGATGTCGTTCGAGACCTCATTGCTGGTCACGAACAGCGTCTCCCCAGTCGGGCTGTCCTCGGCCGAGATCACGATCATGCCCTCGGGGCTGACATCGCCATCCTGGCGGGCGGGACCGGCATAGGTGACGGCGGTCGGGTCGGTGACGTCGAACACCAGCGACAGATTCGACCGCTCGAGGCCCACGAAGGCATAGGTGCGGCCGCCAATGTCGGCGACGGTCACGCCCTCGGGCTCGGGGCCCTTATTGTCGCTGCGCGTATCGTCGAACAGGGCGGGGAAGTCTTCGGCGATGATGCGCTCGATGATGTCGGCGCTGTCGAACACGATCTGGCCGGCTTCGTCCAGGATGGTGAAGGACCGCGCGCCATAGGTCAGGATCTGGTCGATGTCGCCGTCATTGTCGGTGTCGCCGCGCAGGCCGGGCGCGTTGGAGACGTTCAGGCGGCCGAGATCGGCACTGGCCTTCAGCGCAGCCTCATCCGGGAACGCCGTATCGTCGAGGTCGTAGGAGCTGCTGCCGACGCGGATCGTCTCGTTCGGGTTGATGAAATCGTCGCGGTCATCGCCCTCGTTGGCGATCACATAGTAGGTTTCGCCGCCCGAGGCGAAGCTGGCGATCGCGTCCGGCATGTACAGGCCGAACACCGGATTGCCGGTGGTCAGGTTCATGCCCCCGTCCTGGTCGCTGAAATCGGCCAGCAGGGTCGAGAAATCCTTGGTGCCGAGCGGCACGATGCTGGTGAAGGTCGCCGTCGCGATGTCCAGGATCGCCACCGCATTGGCTTCCTGCAGCGTGACCATCGCCTTTGTGCCGGCGGCGTTCACCGCGATGTATTCGGGCTCCACATCATCCGAGACGCTGTTGGTGCCGAAGATGCGCACGCCCGCGGCGCGCAGCGCGGCTTCCGTGCCGTCGAAGGCTTCGAAGCCCGCGGTCTGCACGGTCGCGCCGGCCACGCCGCCCGACAGGTCGATGATGCTGACCGAGCCCTTGCCGCCCGCATTGTTGGCGTTGCTGTCGAGGAACTCGCCCTCATTCGCCACCAGCACCTTGGTGCCGTCCGGGGTGAAGGTCAGCATGTCGGGGTGGGCGCCGACATTCACCACGCCGAGCAGCGCGTTGGTCGCCGCATCGATGAACACCACCTGGCCATTGGCGGGCTTCACGCCCTGCACGGCCACGGCCACGATCCCGCCCTTGGCGGCGACCGAGGAGATCTCGTTGCTGATGGCGCTGAAGGGCAGGGCGCTGAGGTCGAGCGTGGCGAGCAGCGCGGGCGCCGCTGGGTTCGACAGGTCGACGACCTGCAGGCCGGCGCTGGAGGTGACGAACAGCTTGTCGGAGCCGGCATCAAAGGCGGAGATTTCCGCCCCGGCGAGGCCGAGATTGCCGATGGAAGCGATATTGAGCGCACCCGAGGGGTTGGTTGTCAGCGACATCGTGGGTTCCTGGCGGCAATGGTTAAGGATCACCTCGGTTCCGCACGGCCCATGGCGGGGCGCGAAGCCGAAAGCGGGTCGCCAGGTCGCGCCCATGTGTGGCCCACCTGGTTGCCCAGGCGGGACGCACCCCGCTTTCCCCGACGTCGA
>Ga0247843_1001881_pt1 | contig 40375 bp, 45 predicted proteins | sample LaCruzMarch2017__FD_192420 | JGI IMG/M metagenome (GOLD analysis project Ga0247843, IMG submission 192420) | Freshwater microbial communities from meromictic Lake La Cruz, Castile-La Mancha, Spain - LaCruzMarch2017_8m | ecosystem: Environmental > Aquatic > Freshwater > Lake | place: Spain...
CCCACGATGGCGGTTCTGCGGGAATGCATCGCCGAGGCCGAAAAGGATGCGGCTACCGGCGGCTACAGCGAGGATCGGCTCCGGGAGATGCACAACTTCCTGGCGACCACGGCCGGTTGGTATGCCACCTTCCGCGGTTGGCCCACCTCGGTTCTGACACGATTCTTCAGCATGGGTGACAAGGCCCGCAAATTGTTGGGTCTGACGCCCGATTGAGGGTCGAAAACCGCTCCAAGAGATTTCTGCCATGACCGAAAACAACTCCTCGTTCCCACGGATCTCCGGGGCATGGGCTTTTTACGACCACCACTGTCCGGTGTGTCGGTCGACGATCCGCCAATGGCGAAGGGTGTTTGAAGCCCGGCATATTGAGTTTGCGGCCTTGCAGGCTCCTTGGGTCCGAGAGCGTTTGGGCTTGGCCCCTGGGGAGTTGCCCAGCGAGATGAAGTTGCTCACCCCAGACGGTCGCATCTTGGGCGGTCCGGTCGCCATCGCGTGGATGTGCCGTCGTGTGGCTTGGCTGTGGCCCTTGGGTGTTCTCATGGTGACGCCTGGGTTCCATGCTGTGACCCGCTGGGTCTACCAATGGGTTGCCCGCAATCGCTACTGTCTGGGGGACATGTGCGAATTGCCGCCCATCGGGGTGGATCGTCGTCGTCACCTCGCTGCAACGACCTTTCTGGAGACACCCTGAGCGTGCGTGCCATGGCAGTAGAGGGTCGGCAGACCCTGCTTTGTGCGGGTGAGTGGGTTCACCCCAGATTCAACCAGAGTCTCGGGCTTTGGATCACTCACAAGAGCCTCTGAACTAATCCTTTCTCAATAGAAACGCCCCTTGGGGACACGGTGTGGAATGGATTCCAGTCTCAGATCGAGCATGGGTAAAGCCTCTTACCTTTTCCGTGGCGAAAGTTTCAACCGGACCGATATTCGCTGAACGCAGACATGGCTACGACCACCGAGACTCTTCACTTCGAGAACGCCCGGGCCGCCCTTCAGTTGCTGGGAGGCGATGAACGCAACCTGCACGCCCTTGAAAAAGAATTGAGTCTCAAGGCGACGGCTCGCGATGGGTGGATCCGGTTGGAAGGCGAGGCCGAAGATGTGGCCCGCGGAGTGAAGTTGTTCCAGCTTCTGGAGGCGGCCCAGAAAGAGGGAGCGCCGGTCAAAGCCCGCGACTTCACCCACGCCTTGCATGTTGTGAAGCATGATGGTCCTGCTGCCCTTCAGGCGCTTTTCCACCAGAAGATCAGCACCTCGCCCAAGAAGGCGGCCATCACGCCCAAGACCGTCGGTCAGCAGCGGTACGTCACGGCAATCCGGGAGCATGATGTCACCTTTGGCATCGGCCCTGCGGGAACCGGCAAGACCTACTTGGCGATGGCCATGGCAGTAAACGCGCTCAAGGATGCCCGCGTCGGGCGCATCATCCTCACGCGGCCTGCCGTCGAGGCCGGAGAAGCTTTGGGATTCCTTCCGGGCGATCTTTACCAAAAGCTCGATCCCTACCTGCGTCCACTCCACGACGCGCTTCAGGACATGATGCCGGCGGAAGAAATTCAGAAGAACATGGAGCGTGGAGTCATCGAGATTGCTCCTCTGGCCTACATGCGGGGGCGCACCTTGAACCAATCCTTCATCGTTCTGGATGAGGCGCAGAACACGACGGCTGAACAAATGCTGATGTTCCTGACCCGCCTGGGTTTCGGGTCCAAGGTGGTCATCACCGGAGACCCATCGCAAATCGATTTGCCTCATAGCAAGCGTAGCGGGCTGGTGGAGGCCGAGACGGCTTTGAAGGATGTCGAGGGTGTCTCCCTCATTCGCTTCGAGAAGAAGGATGTCGTCCGGCACCCGCTCGTCCAACGCATCGTCCACGCCTACGAACGGCACCGCGGAACCAATCAGGGATGAGGTTGCGCCGTGGGTGTTATTACAGGTTCCGGCCGATGCTGAAGCCGACGATCAGCACCAATAGGACCACCCAGAGGCGGCGGATAGCCAACGGAGTGGGAAGGCGCAGTCCGGTTCGCCGTTCAATGGCTAGAGCTAGGGCTGTCCATGCGGCCACCGGTAGCGAAGCGACCAGCAGTGGGTTGAGTCGCCAGGCCGCCAGCAGGTCTCCGTGAAGGAGCGCATGAGTGGCCCTCAATCCCCCGCATCCCGGGCAGAGCAGTCCGGTCACTTGGTGAAACGTGCAGCGTGGAAAGAAAATCTGCCCCTGAGGTTCAAAGCGCCAGAGCAAGGCCAAGGCGAGCAGTGTTGCGCCGGCGAGAGCTGAAACAAGCGCCACGTTCCACCGGTTCGCCCCCAGTTGCAAAGCGGTTGGCTCCCCCATGGACGGTGAAGGTGAGGGTGCGGGCTCCGGGGAGCCGGGCAACACGGGGGGCGCCGTCATGGTCCCTGAGGGCTTTGCGTGAGTGGACTCAGTGGAAGGATTTGCGGACTTCCGCATTGCTGAGGACGACCAGTGCCCAAATGCCGAAAGGCAGGCCGGTGCAGCAGCAACCGCTGAGGCAGGGGATCATGCCAACAATCACCCCGGCCATCACCAGGCCGTAGGAACGGCGATGGAGCATCTTGATGCCGGCCATCAGCGTCAGCACTGACAAGATCAGGGCCAGCAAGTTGAGCGGCAAATTGAAGGGCTCCATCGCCAACAGGTAGCTCTTGAGTAAGTCGGCCGTCTCGGGGGGTAAGCCAGGTGGAAGTTCGGTGTTCTTGTTGGAACCCGACAACGTGGTGATGACCCCCGTCAGGGAAAACAAAGCACCCAGTGCTCCGGTGGTGATGATGCCGATCGCCGGAACCTTAATCTTTTCGTCGATGACCGACTCGGAGATGCCCGGGGTTGATGGTCGAAAACCGCTACCATAGGGCGACGCGTGGGCAGCGCTGACCGCAGGTGGGGCAGAAGGGAGGGCTGCGGCAGTCGGAGATGCTGCGGCACCCAACACATCGGCAAACTCCGGGAAATCACCCAGCGTCTTCCACAGCGATTCCCCGTCGGCCCGGGCCGGTGAAAACCGGTTGAGCCGGTTCTCGCTGATCCATTGGCGGAGTTGGTCGGACGAAACCGGTCCGTATTCTTTCTGATCGGCGCCTTGGATGTAGTACATGGCTGGTGTGATGAAGCTTCCGTGATTCCTGTGGCTACAATGGATGGATTATCGCGTCAGTTCAATGGGCCGCAGAGCCGGAAGCGAACTTGGACGAGTCTCGGTATTGATAACGCAAGGCCACGAAGACGAACCCGACGGCCACCACCGCCAGCATGGCGGCGCAGAGGTAGAAGAAGCTGACACCGGAGACATGCAGCACCTCGGTGCCGTCGGCCAGGCGTTCCTTGACGTTGAGGCCGAAGACTTTGGCGATGGCCAGATTGCCCAGGGCTGTGGTCAGCAACCAGAAGCTCATCATCGTGCTGCGCATGGAAGCCGGCGCTTCCCGGAAGGCAAACTCCAGACCGGTGTTGGAAACCAAGACCTCGCCGGCCGTCAGGACAATGTAGGGAAGCGTCTGCCACAGAACGCTCAACTTCTCGCCTCCCGACACGCGTTGTTCGATCAGCGCCACCATCACGAAGGAAATGGCCGTCAGGAACAGGCCTGCTCCCATGCGGCGCAAGGTGGTGACCCGAAGCCCCGACTTTTCGGTCACTGGGAAGAGCACGTAGGTGAAGATCGGCACCATCAGCATCACCAGCAGGGCGTTCATGGACTGCATTTGCTCGGCACCGATGCGGTCACCAATGATGAAGCGCAGGACGGGCCCGACGATCGGGAGTCCCAAGGTGCCTTCACTGAAGATGTAAGGGGTCATCTTATCTCCCTGAAGCACCCAGGTGGTGCTGTTCTGGTCCCAAAGCGCCCAGAAGAAGGGGATCAACGCGAAGACCATGGCCACCTTGGTGGCGGCTTTGGCGGCATGAACCTGCTCGAACGAGTAGCGGCTTTCACACGCGCTCCAGAAGCCGCCTCCTTGTCGACGCCCGGCCGGATGGGTAAGGGCATGCCACAGCATTTCCCAGAAACTACCGCCTCGAGGCCCGGAAGGAGGCATGTGCTGATAGTGCTTCCGGCCCATCCAGAACAGCAGAGTGGCCAGACCCATGAAAATGCCCGGGACACCGAATGCCCAGCCGTAGCCGTAGTCTTTGGCGACGCGGGGGATGACCAAGAACGAGAAGAAGGATCCGAAATTGATGCTCCAGTAGAACAGGCCGTAGGCCCTCTGGAGCAGGTGTTCTTGACCGGCGTGGAACTGGTCGCCGACGAAGGCAGAGACGCAGGGTTTAATGCCGCCGCCGCCAAAGGAGATCAGCGCCAGACCCGCGTAGAGCAGCCAAAGCTTGTTCTCCTGCGTTTGCACCAGATCGGCCATGGCCAACACTCCGTGGCCCAGGCAGTAAAACAGGGAGATGAAGAGGATGGTTTTGTATCGGCCCAGAACTCGGTCCGACAGCCAGGCTCCGAAAAGCGGCATGAAATACACGCCGAAGACAAACAGGTGAACGATCTCCGAGGCCTTCGAGGATCCCTGACCGAGGTGTTTGGCGATGTACAGGGTCAGGATGCTGCGCATCCCGTAGAAACTGAACCGCTCGCAGGCCTCGTTGCTGATGATGTACTTGATCTGCGGCGGGAACGAATCCGCAGAGGCGGAACGAGGGGAAGCCGTCGGGTGTTCAGAAGACACCCCCACGGTTTAGCCAACGCCTCCAGCAAGACCAAGCAGCGAGTGAATCCGACGAGCGATTTTCTTCGGAACCCGAACTGGGGTTTGGGCCCCGAGGCCTCAGGCCTTGTCTTGGATGAGCTCACGGCGGGCTCCGCCTAAGAACCGTTCGACGAAGGTTGTCGTGTAGTTTCCGCGTCGGAAGTCGGGATCTTGAAGGATGGCCAACTCGAAGGGGATGGTCGTCTTGACGCCGGTGACCATGAACTCGCTGAGGGCTCGGGCCATCTTGTTGAGTGCATCGGTGCGGTCTTTGCCCACAGCGATGAGCTTTCCGATCATCGAGTCGTAGTACGGCGGGATCGTGTAGCCCGCATAGGCGTGAGAATCGAGGCGGATCCCGGGGCCGCCCGGCGGGTAGTACATCTCGATTCGGCCGGGGCTGGGTCGGAAGTCGTTGAACGGGTCTTCAGCATTGATCCGGCACTCGATGGCATGTCCCTTGAGGACCACATCGCTTTGGCTGATGCTGAGCTTCTCGCCGGCTGCGATGAGGATTTGCTGCTTCACCAAGTCCACACCCGTGACTTCTTCGGTGATGGGGTGCTCCACCTGAATGCGCTTGTTGACCTCCAGGAAGTAGAAGTTTCCGCTGTCGTCTGCGATGAATTCCACGGTGCCGGCATTGGAATATCCAGCCATCTCGGCGATGGCCAGTGCCGCCTTGCCCATCTTCTTGCGGAGATCCTTGAGGTCTTTTCGGTCGAGCAGTGGTGAGGGGGTTTCTTCGATGACCTTCTGGTTGCGGCGTTGGATGGAACAGTCGCGCTCACCCAAATGGATGATGTTGCCCCGGGTGTCGCCGAGGATCTGGAATTCGATGTGGTGCGGGTTCTCGATGAATTTCTCGATGTACACCCCGGAATTGCCGAAAGCCTTTTCGGCCTCAGTGCGAGCGGTGTGGTACCCCTTGACGAGCGAAATGTCGTTGTGGGCTGCCCGCATGCCTCGGCCACCACCACCGGCAATGGCCTTGATCATCACCGGGTATCCGATGCGCTTGGCGACCGTTAGGGCTTCTTGCTCGGTCTGGACCAGTCCGTCTGAACCGGGGGGCGTCGGCACCTTGGCTCGCTTGGCCAGATCGCGGCTGCTGGACTTGTCGTGCAGCGCGTTCATGGCCGCCGAACGAGGCCCGATGAAGCGGATGTTGCAACTCTCGCAGACGTCGGCGAAATGCGCGTTCTCGCTCAGGAAGCCGTAGCCGGGATGGATGGCGTCCACGTCGGTGATCTCGGCGGCAGAAATCAACCGGTCGATCCGGAGATAGCTGTCGGTCGAGGGGCCGTCTCCGATGCAAATGGCCTCGTCGGCAACTTGGACATGCATCGAGTTGGCATCCGCCTTGGAGTAGACGGCCACCGTTTTGATGTTCATCTCGCGGCAGGCGCGGATGATGCGCATGGCGATTTCACCACGGTTGGCGATCAGGATCTTTTCAAACATGACAGATACAGGGACCTTCCGATGCTCGAACCGACAATGTCGGGTGTGCCCGGAAATGGGGACAGCTCAGAACTGGCAGCAGGAGCGCCACCGATTCAAAGAGGGCGAATTTTGAACAGAACCTGTCCGAACTCAACCGGTTTGCCGTTCTCTGCGATCATGGCCGTGATGATGCCTCGGGCTTCGGCCTTGATCTCATTCATGACCTTCATGGCTTCCAGGATGCAAACCACGGTGTCCGGACCGACTTCGCTGCCGATCTCAACGTAGGGCGCTGCGTCCGGGGAAGGGGTGTTGTAGAAGGTTCCGATCATCGGGCTTTTGATTTCCGATTCAGGACCGGTCGAACTGGAGCTGTGTGCGGGTGAGGCGGGAATGGAAGCTGCCGACTGACGGGCCAACGCCGAATAGGCCGTCAATTCGGGGTCATCCACCGGGCCTCCCAACATCGGACCGGGTCCGCCGATGGGGCGCTTGAGCTTAATCTTGAAGTCTTTCTCCTCGAGTTCGAACTCCGAGAGGGAGTTCTTCTTCATCAGGTCGATGATCGATTTGATTTCTTTCAGGTCCACAGTGCTTTTTGGGGGTTGGAGCCGTTCCAAGGGATTGGGCGGAACTCCTCAAGATGATCGTGTTTGCCGAACCGCAACTGCTCCGGAGGAATCTCCGTAAGTGACAGTTACGTATCGCTACCCAGGCAAGCTAGGAAGATTCGGCTTCCTAGGTCAAGCGTCACTTTGGGTTGATTTTCGCGTCAACTAGAGTAAAAACGCAGGTTTACGCGGTTTAGTTAACATTAACGGCCGCTTCCAAAGCGAGAATGTAGGACAAAGCCCCGAATCCGCTGATTTGCCCGCGGCAGACCGGGGCGATCATGGAATGATGCCGGAAGGACTCCCGAGCGTGGATGTTGGACAGGTGCAACTCGATGACGGGCAACTCAACAGCGGCAATGGCGTCGCGCAGGGCGATGCTGGTGTGCGTGTAGGCAGCGGCGTTCAGGGCGATGGCATGCGCGGCCCCCTTGGCTTCCTGAATCCAGGTGACCAATTGCCCTTCATCATTGGTCTGGCGGAACTCCACCGAGACACCGAGGGCCTGAGCTCGCACCCGGACAGATGCTTCGATGCTGGCCAGGGTGTCCCGGCCGTAGATCTCGGGTTGGCGGGTTCCGAGCAGATTCAAGTTGGGGCCATTGAGGAAGAGGATCTTCATGACACGAGGACCGCAGGGTAAGGATCTACGGTCGAATCGCCAGACGTGAATTGATTGCCACACCACTGCCGGTCGCTGCCGTCGTCGGTCATCGGCGTTGGCCGATATTCAGGGTCATGGTACCTCCGAGGAAGCTCTGGATGCGGGTCTCGAGATACCCGAGTTCTCGCAGTGCGGCGTCCACCCCATGCTGAGCGGGATAGGCTTTCAAGGAATCGAGAATGTAGCCGTGAGTGTCGCCGTCTCCGCAGAAAATACGCCCAAACAGGGGGCAAATTCGCTCGAGATACTGGTAATAAACCCATCGCCACGGCAGGAAGTCGGGTTTTCCGAAATCGAGGACCAGCAACCGCCCGCCCGGTTTGAGCACCCGGGTCAGTTCGCGGAGTCCCCGCTGGAAGTCGGCCAGATTGCGCAGGCCGTAGCTGATGGTCACCACGTCAAAAGATCGGTCGGGAAAGGGGAGCTGGAGGGCGTCTCCTTGTTGAAAACGAACCGAGCCTGAACCGGCAGGCAGTGGATTCTGGGCCGCCCGCTCTGCGGCAACTGCGAGCATGGGGTGGCTGAAATCGAAGCCCACGGTATCGGCTCCGGTTCGGGCCAAGCGGAAGGTGACATCACCGGTCCCGCAGCAGACGTCCAACGCGTGTTTTCCGGGTTGGAGGGCGGCCGCGGCGACCATTTGCTGCTTCCAAAGGCGGTGCATGCCAAAGCTCTGGAGGTCGTTGATGACGTCATACCGAGGAGCGATGGTGGCGAACAGATCCCCCACTTTGGGGGCTCGATCCGAGCCGGGGACGAAGAACTTGCTGGCCATGGGATTTTGGAGGGGCCTCGGGTCAACGGCGGCGGCGATGGAACTCTTCGATTTGTTCCCGGGCCGTCACGGCTCGCCAGACGGCTCCGGTGGCCAAGCGAGTCTGGGTGGTTTGGGTCAGTTTTTGGAGGCGCTGCTGCAGCGCGTCACGCTCTTCCTCAAGTTTTCGGACTCGCGTCTCCATCTTGGCCAAAGCCTTGGAGGTGTCTTTGGCTGCCACCGGTGCTTCCGGGGTCGGGCCTGCCTTGAGGGCCATGGTCAGTCGCTTTTCGAGGGCTGTCTTTTCACGGGCCAGCCGTTCGCGGAACTCGCGCTCCGTGGACAGCGCCGTCCGGAGTTCGGCCTCTCGGGAGGCTCCCTCCTTGAGGGAGGCGCGGATCTTCCACACCTCGGTTCGGAGGGTCGCCAGCTCCGTGGAGCGGACACTGGCGTCCACGGCCGCGGTATTGGTGGAAGCGGCGGTTGCGGCGGCCAACTTGCGCTCGGTGGCGGCCAGTTCTGCCCGGACGACCTCGCGCTCGGCCTTTTCGGCGGCGAGGGCCGTCTCGAGAGTCTTCACGGCGTCCGCACGCTGTTCAGCGCCTCGGGTGAGGTCGTTGACCTTGGTCTTGAGCGCTTGGTTGGACAGCTCCAGGTCGGTGCGGGTCTGTTTCTCCTTGGCCAGCGTGCCTGCGATCAATTCAGCTTGGGCCAAATTGCGGTCCGCATTGGCCTTGGCCAAGGCCAGGGAGTTCTCCAATTGGCGGATCTTGGCCAAGCTCTCCTCGGAAGTCCGCGCCTGGAGTTCTGCCAGCTGGCGCTCCAGTCCGGCCTTCTCGGAGGTCAGCGCAGAGTTTCGTTTCTTGGACTCATCGAGGTCGATCTGGATTTGCGTCAGCTTGGCGGCGAGATCGGCGACCTGTTTTCCGCGTTCGGTGTCGGATTTCAGTTCGGTGACCTGTTGCTTCAGCGTGGAGTTTTCCTTCTGAAGGGTTTGCAGCGGACCGGCCTGAAGGTCCTTCAACTTGGCTTCGATCTCCTGCTTTTGCTTTTCAATGCGCCCGGCCGCCACCTTTTGTTCCAGCAGGTTCTTGTTGGCCTCGTCGAGCGCGGCTCGGGCCTCGTCGGCGACCACCTTGTCCACGAGGTTGCGGCGCTCGGTTTGTTGCTGCTCCAACGAGGCCAAAAGCACCTTGTTGGTGGTCTGAAGGGCGGTGATTCGTTCGATGGCCGATTGGAATTCACGCGGATCCACCGGAGCGGGCTGAGCAGAGAGGGCCTCGCGCAGTTTGGCTTCGAGCAATTCCTTGTCGCTCGAGAGCCGCTGGATCTGGAGGTTCAGTTGCTCGAACTGGGCCACCACTTCGCCATTGGGAGCCAGGGCTGCAGCGGGCGGGGCGTTGGAGGCGGCCAAGGCGGATACCGCGGGCGGGCTGGTGGGCTTACCCGGGGCCTCGGGCGAAGTTTTCAGGGCCTCCAGGCGCTCGCTGACGTAGCGAATCCGATAGGCCACCACTCGTTCATTCCAAGTCGGATAATTCCGCCGGAGCACTTCCAGGCCTGACCGGGCCTCGGTGAATGCTTCGCGGGCCGAAGACCATTGCCCGGTTTCTCGATGGGCCTCGGCCTGTTGGATCAGGTTGTAAATGCGGATGAACGCGTCATCCGCGCCGTCGGCGCAGAGTTGTGCCGTGCCGAGGCAAAGCCCCAAGAACAGGTGCGTGAGAAATCTCCGGAGACGGGTCATCTGGGGACAGGCTATCCAAGAATCCCGCTACAAGCCAGAGGGACAGGCTGGAAGCGGTTTGGCGGGATGGTGCAGGAGGATGGGAACCGGTCCAAGAGGATCACTTCAATTCCCGGATGCGAATGTGGCGGAATTCAGCGGCATCGCTGTGATCTTGAAGCAAAATGGGAGTCGCAAACCGGGTGCCCCACTTTGGTTCGTTCTTGAACTTGCTGGCTGCCTTGGCTGCCGCCAGTTCGGGGGAGCCGATCCGGTACTTGAGGACGCAATCGCCATTGAGCCAATGCTCAACGGAGTCTCCGTGGACGATGATGGCCGACTCATTGATTTGTCCGGCCGGCTTGACCCGGGGCGACTGGGCCGGCAGGGCATCGTAGAGCGCGGCGGTCTGGCGTTTCGGGCCGAGCTTGGCGTCGGGATGGGCTGCGTCATCGATGAGTTGGTACTCATGGCCGATGGCTGCCTTGCGGGCCTCGTCGATGAAGTACTTCACGCCGCTGTTGCCGCCCGTCGAGATCTTCCACTCGAAGCGAAGTTCAAAGTCGGTGAAGAACCGGTCGGTGATGATGTCGCCTCCGCCGCCCTTGGCGACATGGGTCAACCAGCCGTCCTTCACGATCCAACCTTGCTCCGGGAAGGTGGGTTTTCCGAATCCGCGCCAGCCGGCGGTCGATTTGCCATCGAAGAGTACGATCCACGGAATGGGCTTGGCGGTGCTGGCCTCCTTCGATGTGTCCGCGCTCCAAGCCGGAGAGCCAAGGGACAGGCCCAACAGGAGTGCGACGAGGGGACGGGTGTTCATGGGACAAACGCTGAACTGGCTCCGACTCCTGACGCAACACCGGAAAGGATTTTGGCCGTTTTCCTGATTCAGCCAACGATCCAGTGGGATCGGTCGTACTGGCTGCGCCTTTTTTTCCAAGAGCGTCGTGGTTTGACCGTTATGGGCCTCCGGTCGGTCCGATCCCCGCTCTCGCCCTGTCCTGCGAAAGAATCCACCACGCCATCACCTTCCTTCCAGCCGCGTCGTTCCGCCTCAAAACAGGGCTTTTTCGGCTGCAGCGATGTCTTTGGCGATTTGCGCTTTCAGCGCCTCGAGGTGTGCAAACCGACGTTCCGGACGCAGAAAACCCACGAGTTCCACGGTCAGATCCTGGCCGTACAAATCGCCTTGATACCCGATGAGGTGAGTCTCGAAGCGAAGCTGGGGTTGCAGGGACTGGAGTGTGGGACGCTGTCCCAAATTGACCGCGGCCGGGAATTCGCCACCGGCATGCCGGGCTCGAGCGGCATAAACACCAAAGGGAGGCAGTTCCAGTCCCATCACGTCGATGTTGGCAGTGGGGAATCCGAGAGACTGCCCCAGTTGGTCGCCACGGACGACGGGACCGGCGATGCTGTAGGGACGTCCCAGGAGTTCGGCCACCAGCCCAAGCTTTCCCTCGCGCAGAGCGCCGCGGACACGGGTGCTGCTCACGATCTCGGCTCCGATATGAATGGGGGCCATGGCATTCACCGAAAATCCCAGTTCCCGGCCGAGCGTGCGCAGCAGCGCGACATTCCCGCTGCGGCCGTGACCGAAGTGGAAGCCCTGGCCCACGGTGAAGCTCCTGAGCCCGCCGAAACCGCTGACCAATTCGCGCACGAATTCTTCACCGCTCTTGTGGCTCATGGCGGCGTCGAAGCGGAGCACCAGCACGGCGTCGGCATCCTGAGCCTCCAAGGAAGCGATGCGCTGAGCCAACGACTGCAGGAGTCGGGGGGCTTTTTCGGGCCGGACAACCGCCAGGGGGTGGGGATCGAAGGTGGCCACCACCGTCGTCGCGCCGCGGGCCCGGGCGTCGATCTTCGCCTGTCGGACCACGTGCTGGTGTCCGAGGTGGACGCCATCGAAGAGACCCAGGGCTAGGCAGACCCCGTGCGGGCCGAAGGGCTGAGGGGCACTCAGGACGGGCACGGACATCAGCGGGCCACGTAAGGGGCCTTGTCTCCGAACTGGAGACTGGGGGAGGTCGCCGTGGCGCTGACATCGAAGGCGATCCAATGGCCGTTGGCTGAATGGGATGGGAAGCCACAGGCGATGGCGAATTCACCCGCTTCGTCGGCGGTGAATTGGAATGGCACACCCACCTTGCCGGTGGTGCCGCGGACCGGGTAAGGAGTGGAAGCCCCCTTGAAGGCGGGTTCGCCCATCTGAAGTTTCTTCACCACGGGTTTTTCCACCACGATGGCACTATGGGGCACCGGGCTGTTGTTGGTGAAAACCACCGATACGGTCCAACCTTGCGGGATGGTGTAACGGGCGCCGCCCTTGGCGAAGCCGTTGAAGTTCATCCCGTAGTTCACCGAGTTGTAGGCCGAGACTACGACCAGTCGGGCGGTCTTTGGTTCCTTGGGATCCACCGACAGGAACATCGATTCCTTGGGTTCTGCCGCCTTGGATTCGCTGGCGGGTGCACCGTGGTCGTGACCGGCGGCGGGCGCTGGGGCATCGGCAGCTCGAAGCAGCGGAGTCAGCGTGAAAACACTGGCGAAGACACAGGCGAGGGCGAATGGACGGAACATGGCGTTCAGTTGGTTGGCGGCAATAGGATCGCAAAAAAGGCCCGGGGGCCAAGCCTGAGCTTTGCCCCCGGGTGACGGTGTGAGTTGAGAAGGGTTCTGCGACTGGCGGATCACTCCAGAGGAGCCACCTCCGCGCCGGCCGGTACCTTGTCGGCCGGCACGAGCATCCAAACCGCGCCGCGCTCATTCTGCGCGGGGTCAGCCGGGCCTCCGTAGTTGGCCTTGGCGTCGGTGACGTAGAGGGTGCCGTCGGAGCCTTGGCCGCCGCCGGTGAACATCAGCTTGGAGTTGAGCAGTTCCTGCATCTGCCACTTGCCTTGAGCATCGCGTGCCGAGCCCCAGACCTTGCCGGAACCCCAGTCGCCAAAGAAATACGTGCCATCCATCTGGGGATACTTGGTGCCGCGGTACACGCCGAAGCCGATGACGCAGTTGCCTTGGTCTACGTGGCTGTATTCGCAAATCGGCGGCTCACCGACCTTCGGAGCATCCTTGACCGCGTCGAGATCGGGCTTGCCGCTGGCGTCGAGCGGCAGCGGGAACGGGTGCGTGCCGCACATGAACTTCCAGCCGTAGTTCACGCCAGCCTTGCCGCGGGGCTCGAAGTTGACCTCTTCGAAGTGGTTCTGACCGATGTCGGCGATGTACATGTCGCCGGTCTTCGGGTCGAACTGGAAACTCCACGGGTTACGCAGTCCGTAGCTCCAGATCTCCGGCTTCGCGTTGGGGTGGATCTTGTTGAAGGCCTCCTCGGTCACGCCAAAGAGTTTCATCTGGGAGCCGGGGGTGATGAACGGGTTGTCCTTGGGGATGGAATAACCGCGGTCGGGTTGGGATGGGTTGACATCGATGCGCAGGATCTTCGCCAGCCAGGTGCTCAGGTCTTGGCCGGCACCCAGCACGTCGCCTTCCCAGCCACCGTCGCCGCTGCCGATGTACAGGTAGCCGTCGGGACCGAAGGCGATCTCGCCGCCATTGTGGTTGGCGTACGGGCGGGGCATTTGGAACACCACGCGGGCCGATTCCGGATCGGCCTTGTCGGGGTTGGTCTTGGAGACCTGGTACTCGACAATGAAGCCGGCACCGTTGAACCACATGTCGGAGTAATGGACGTAGAACTTGCCGTTTTCAGCGAATTTCGGATGGAACTCGAGGTCGTAGAGGCCCTGCTCCAGGAACGAGCTGACCACCGTTTCGTGGATGTCGAGGAAGGGCTTGTCCTGGACCTTGCCGTTCTTGATGAGTTTCACCACGCCGGTCCGTTCGCAGACAAACAGCCGATTGTTGTCGCCCGGAGCCAAAGAAACGCGGACCGGGTCCACGAAGCCGCCAGCAACCTTCACGAGGGACAGCTTGACGGGCTTGGGCAGTTTGCCGCCGGGAAGGGCGGTGTTGTGTTTGGGTTCAGCGGCCACCGCAGTCAGCGACAGAGCGGAAGCGAGCAGGAGTGGAGTGAGGATTTTCATCGATGTTTTTGAATCCAGGGTGGGTGAATGAGGTTGGAGATACGTTCTTAAAGCGGTCACGGCTTGGATGGTGCGTTCGGGTGGGTGAGGGTTGTCGGTCCGACTTGAGGAACCGGGGTCGGTGCCCCCGCCGTGAAGAGCGGCATCGACCGCTGGATGGATCGGGCGACGCCCCAGCAGAGCGGGGTGAGCACCAAGATCCAGGCGATGATGAACAGGAGTCGTTGCATGGCGTTCGAAAGTCAGGACTGGGTCGTCAGATGATGCCGTGCGTCCACCGGTCGCACCAGCAGGTTGGCGATGAGTCCGATGAGCAGCAGGCCGCTCATCAAGTACAGAGTGCTGTTGTAGGCTTCAGCAGCTGGCACTCCGGCCTTTTTCTTCGCCGTGGAAATGTAGTTGATGAGCTGGGGGCCCACGATGGCCGCCAGCGACCAGGCAGTGATGAGTCGGCCATGGATGGCTCCGACCTGATGGGTTCCGAAGAGGTCTCGGAGATAGGCGGGAATGGTGGCGAAGCCTCCGCCGTACATGGAGATGATGAGAGCCGTGACCGCCACGAAGAGGGACTTGCTGCCGATCTTCTGCGTCCAGGGCACCGATACGTACAATAGCGCGCCGAGGAGAAAGTAGATCGCATACACCGTCTTGCGGCCGGTGAAGTCCGAGACCGAGGACCAGAAGAAACGGCCTCCCATGTTGAAGAGCGACAATAGGCCGGCGAACCCTCCGCCCACCGCGGCACTGACGCCGAAGAGATCCTGACACATCAGCGAGGCCTGTCCGAGGATGCCGATGCCCGCGCTGACGTTCATGCACAGGACGATCCACAGCAGCCAGAATTGGGGCGTTTTCCAGGCAGTGTCCACCGAGACAGCCTTGCCGGGGCCGGCCTTGGAGCCGGAGGCGGCGGGTTGCCAACCCGTAGGCTTCCAGTCCGCCGCGGGAACCCGGACTAGCCAGGCTCCGAAGAGCATCCAGGCCGCATAAAGTCCGGCCATGGTGAAGAAGGTGGAAGCGACCCCGGGGTTGGTGGCCGTCTTGAAGAACGACATCAAGGTGACGCCCAGAGGCGCACCGATGAGGGCGCCGCCGCCGAAGCCCATGATGGCCATCCCCGTGGCCATTCCCGGGCGATCTGGAAACCACTTCATCAGCGTGGAGACCGGAGCGATGTAGCCCAAGCCCAGCCCGATGCCGCCAATCACGCCGTATCCCAGATACACCAACCACAGCCAGTGCTGCTGCACTCCGATGCCTGCCAACACCAGTCCGGAACAAAAACAAGTGGCGCTGGCGACCATCACTTTGCGGGGGCCGCTGCGCTCCACCCATTTGCCGAAGACGGCCGCAGAAAGCCCGAGCAGGACCAAGGCAATGGAGTAAATCCAACCGATTTGCGGGATGGTCCAATCTCGCGTGGGATCGTGGGCGGCACCGCCGAGGAGTCGGCTCAGGGGTTCATTGAAAACACTGAAACCGTAGACTTCACCAATGCACATGTGCACGGCAATGGCCGCCGGTGGTACCAGCCACCGCGAAAATTCAGGACCCGCCACCGTGGCTTCACGGGACAGAAAATGGGGTGAGTCGGTGCTCATTCTGCGGGACGGGAGTCCGTCGATTGAGCGCCGATCCAGCCCGCGAGCCAAGCCAGAAAGCAACGGGGTCGCCCAGCCGTTGAGCCGGTCCGCTGAGCGGTCAGTCAGTTTCCGCTGTTTGGCAGCACCCGCACGGTCAGAGCCGAGGGTGCCTGGGGTGTGCGGTGCAATTGGTGGAGAGCCTTGCGAAAGTCCGATGCCTGGGCTCGGGCGATGTTGGGCACGAAGGTCTGCGGATTGCGGTCGACCAAGGGGAACCAACTGCTCTGCACCTGGACTTGCACCCGATGGCCGCGGCGGAAGGTGTGCAAGGTGTCCGGTAGGGTGAACTCCACCGGAGTCACTTGTCCGGGCGTCATGGGTTCCGGATGTTCGAAGCTCTTGCGGAAGCGGCTGCGCATCACATCACCGCGGATGAGTTGTTGGTAACCGCCCATCCGCAAGTGGGCCGGATTGGGTTGCGGGTCCGGAAAGTCCGGCGGGTACACATCGATGATCTTCACCACCCAATCGGCATCCGTGCCCGTGGTGGCCACGTGGAGGGAAGCTTGGATGGGACCTGCCAGGGTCAGGTCCTCCTCGAGCGGTTCGGTCTCGTACACGAGCACGTCGGGACGCGAAGCGGCGAAGCGTTGATCGTGGGTGGGATACCCACGCGGGTAGTCGGTGGTGACCTCCTGCGAAAACGGAACCGGCTTGGCCGGATCGCTGGGAAATTCGTCGTGGCCGGCGTCGGCGGCCGGCGGCGGTGTTCCCAGCACCAGTCGGCCTCCCGGGTGGAAGTAGAGGGTACGAGCGGCCGCCTGGGCTGGTGGCCAGGATTCGAAGCGGCGCCAGCGGTGGGTGCCGGTCTCGAATACCTGGGCCTCCGGTTGGAATCGGCAGGCGTGTCACCGAGGGTGGTCAGTGAGGTGAGGCAGAGGGCGGCCTACAGGAGGGTTGTCCACAGACGTTGCACGAGCTCCATGTTTCGAGCCTCCGCCTGCCGCTCGGACTGCTGCAAGCGGGAACGTCGCTCGGGCAGGGTCAAACCAGGCGTTGCACGGCGAAGTTTCGGGCCTCCGGGGTCCAGGTCGGGCTGGATCGGATCGCCGGAATGACCTGCTCCACCCGGTCCACGACGGTCCACATCTCCCGGTGCCGGGGATGCATGAAGGACTCGTTCACGCAGTCGTCGAGCAGGCGGATCAACGGGTCATAAAACCCGCGCTGATTGACGATGACCACCGGCTTCAAGAACAGACCGAGGCGTTTCAGCGTGAGGACTTCCAGCAGTTCCTCCAGCGTGCCCGTGCCTCCGGGCAGCGTCACCATGGCGTCGCCTTCGGCGGCCATCCGTTGTTTGCGCTCGGCCATGGTCTCGGTCCAGATGACCTCGCTCAGCCGTGGATGTGCCCATTCCAAGTCCCCCATGAACCGGGGCAGGATGCCCACCACGCGGCCGTCAGCGGCCAGCGCCCCGTCCGCCAGTCTGCCCATGGATCCAATGGCTCCTCCCCCATAGACCGTGGTCGCGCCTTCGCGGGCCAGGAGGGTGCCCAAGTCGTGGGCTGCTTGCGCAAACTCCGGATGCGCCGCTGAACTCGATGCGCAATAGACGGTCACCCTCATGGGGAAGATTCTGAGGCGGGACCTGGTTCTGGGCAATCCTGGGCATTGGTCCCCTGCAAATCGCTTGGACGGCAGCCGACCTTTCGATCCATCATGCCCGCATGACCGACCCCGCCACCCCCTCCGGGGACATTCATTCCGAGGCGTTTCTCCACCGTCTCATGCGGCGGCAGTTGACCTTGTCCATTTTTTGCGCCAGTGCCTTTTTGTTGGCGTTGGTGGGGCTGCCGCTCCTGAATTATCTGGCTCCGGAACTGATGGCTCGACGGGTCGGCGGCTTCACGCTGTCGTGGTTGGTGCTGGGCGTGTTGTTCTTCCCCTTCGTCTGGGCCATCGCCTGGGTTTTCATTCGTCGATCAATGCGCCTCGAGACTCAGGAGGTCGACGAGGTGCGGGGTTCTTCGATCCGTACCGTGGGGCGCTGAAACACGGCACCCAGTCCCCAGCCCATCTCCTCATGGATTTCATCAAGGCATTCCTCGACGTGGTGCTGCATTTGCAAGACCACCTTTTTGACCTCACCCGCAATCATGGCGCCTGGGTCTATGGCATTCTCTTCCTCATCATCTTCGCCGAGACGGGGCTGGTGCTGACTCCGGTGCTTCCGGGGGACTCCCTGCTGTTTGCCGTCGGCGCGGTGGCGGCGAACCCGGACTCGGGTCTCAATATCTGGATTGCCGGAATTTTGATGATCGTCGCCGCCGTGATCGGGGATGCGCTGAATTACTCCGTGGGGCAGTTCGCGGGCGGTTATCTGACCCGACGATTTCCCAGGACCATCCGGCCCGAATACCTTCAAAAGACCCATCACTTCTTCAAAGTCTATGGTGGTAAGACGGTCATCCTGGCGCGCTTCGTTCCCATCGTGCGGACCTTCGCTCCCTTCGTGGCGGGCATGGGGGCGATGAACCGATCTCAGTTCATGGGTTTCAACGTCGTTGGCGCGGTGGCTTGGGTGGGATTGATCCTTCCGGCAGGCTGGTTCCTGGGGCAGCTCCCGTTTGTGAAGAAGCGCTTCGAGGTGATCGTGCTCGGCATTATCTTTGTGTCGGTGCTGCCCGTGGTCTGGGAAGCCTGGAAAGCCCGTCGGCAGAACTCCAACAAGGCCTGAACCATGGCGTGCTCCCCGGAAATCATCCACGAACTGACCCGGCTTCTGGGGCCGGATTTGGTCCTGACGGCCCCCGAAGACTTGCTGGTCTATGCCTTCGACGGCACGGCCGCGCTCCAACAACAACCCGGGTGCGTGGTGTTTGCCCGTGACACGGCCGATGTCCAGGCCGTCTTGCGGTTGGCGCAACGGACCGGGACTCCGGTGGTCACGCGGGGGTCCGGGACCGGCCTTAGCGGGGGATCGTTGCCGGTGCCGGGATGTATCGTTCTGTGCACGGTGCGGATGAATCGCATCCTGGAGGTGGACCGTGCCAACCTGACGCTCCTGACAGAGCCGGGGGCGACCACCGTGCAAATCGCCGAGGCCGCGGCGGCGGCTGGCCTGTTCTATCCGCCAGATCCGGGGTCGATGAAAATCAGCACCATCGGTGGCAATGTGGCCGAGAATTCCGGGGGGCTGCGCGGGCTCAAGTACGGCATCACCCGCAACTATGTGATGGGCCTCGAGGTGGTGCTGCCCGATGGAGAGATTCTCTTCACGGGCAACAAGTGCGTGAAGGACGTCGCCGGGTATTCGCTCAAGGATCTCTTCATCGGCAGCGAAGGAACGTTGGGGGTGATCACCCAGATTCTCTTGCGACTCATCCCCCAACCGGCGGCCAAGCAGACCCTGGTGGCCACCTTCGATGCGATGGACGCCGCGGCTCAGACCGTGTCCGACATCATCGCGGCCAAGATCATTCCCTGCACTTTGGAATTCCTCGACCGCACCACCCTGCGCTGCGTGGAAGACTACGCCAAGATCGGGCTGCCCGACTGCGAGGCGCTGTTGCTCATGGAGACCGATGGGCATCCGGCCCAGGTGGCCGACGAGGCGGCGCGCATGGAGGAGATTGCCCGGGCCAACGGGTGCCAGCAAATCCGCCGGGCCGCCGACGAGGCCGAGGCCAACGCGCTGGCCGGAGCCCGACGCTCCGCCTTCAGTGCGCTGGCTCGGGTGGCACCGACGACCATTTTGGAAGACGCAACCGTGCCTCGCAGTGAACTGGCCCGTATGATCCGCTTCGTCGATCAGGTGGCCAAGAAACACCGGCTTCGCATCGGCACTTTCGGCCACATGGGCGATGGCAATTTGCATCCAACCTTCCTGACCGATGAGCGGAACATCGAAGAAATGCACCGGGTCCACCTGGCCTTTCGGGAAATCTTCGATGAGGCGATCCGCCTCGGCGGCACCATTACGGGCGAGCACGGTGTCGGGGTGGCCAAGAAGGAGTTCCTGCCGAAGTTCCTGGGTGATGCCTCCATGCGGGTCATGCGAGGTTTGCGTCGGGAACTCGATCCCCAGGGCATTCTCAATCCGGGCAAGATGTTCGATGTAAAATGAGTTCGGAGCGCTCCACCACCGGCACCGGGTCGGCTCCTTCGGCCGCTCGACAGCAAGCGCTGCTAACCTTATTGGCCGATGAGGATGGCGGGGTGGTCGAGGCGATTCGAGAGCAGTTGGCGCCGCGGGGACGGCCCCAGGCCTGGTTGAAGGCGCACCGGGTGCATGAAGACCCGGTGATCCGGGCCCGGGTCCGCGAGTTGTGGGATGCGCAGGCGCGCATCGATGCCGACCGGGAGTTTCTTGAATTCTGTGCGGGGCACGGAGAGCACTTCGACTTGGAGGAGGCCGTCTGGAAAATGGCCAAGACCCGAAATCCCGAGGCCCCGATCGAGGCTTATCAGGCCCAGTTGGACTGGTGGGCCCGGTTGGCGGAGCCTGGGGTGGAATCGGCTTCGGACGGGGGCGCAGTGATCTCAGCCCTCAATGCGGTGCTCTTCGCGGAACAGGGATTCCAGGGCGATTCGGAGCAGTACTTTGATCCCGAGAACAGCTACCTGGACCGGGTCATCGACCGTCGACGAGGTATCCCCATTACGCTTTGTTGCCTTTATCAGTTCGTGGCCCGTCGCCTCGGCCTCCCGGTGGTGGGCATTGGCATGCCTGGGCATTTTTTGTGTCGCTATCAGGATGCCCAGGGAGAGTGGCTGATTGATGCGTTCCATGGCGGACGTCTGGTGACCCGCTCCGAGGCCCGTCAGCGCTTGGCTCACTTTGCTCTGCCCGATTCCGACAGCGCCATCTGGCTGCAGCCCATCTCTCCCCGACGTTGCCTTCAGCGGATGATCGCCAACTTGCACGTGATCCACCAAGAACGCCGCGATGCGGTCGAGTCACGGCGCCTCCAGCAGTATCTGGTGCTGCTTTCGAGGTGAGGCCGCTCGGTTGGGCAGTCGCTCAATCGAGGCCGACAATGGCCGGATTTCCGTAGAGCGTGAAGCTGCCCACCCGCTCGATCCGGAGGTTCAGGAGTTGACCCTGATGCCGGGGCGATCCTTCGAAGACGGTGATCTTGTTGGTTCGGGTGCGCCCCTCGTAGCGGGCGGGATTGCGGTGGCTGGGGCCTTCGACCAACACCTCCACCAAGCCGCCCACCAGGGCTTCGAACTTGGCCATGGCCATGCGATTGATCTCGGCCAGAAGTCGCTGATGGCGCTCTTCAATGATCTCTTCTGCCACCTGGTCAGGCATCGCGGCCGCGGGAGTGTCTCGCCGCTGGCTGTACTTGAACAGGAAGGCCTGATCGAACTGCACCTCTTGGCAGAGCGAGAGCGTCTCCTGGAAGTCCTCTTCGGTCTCTCCGGGGAAGCCGACGATGATGTCGGTGCTCAGGCCCATGTCGGGGCGGACGGCTCGGAGCTTGGCAATGATCTCGAAGTAACGTTCTCGGGTGTATCCCCGGTGCATGAGCTTCAGGAGTCGGTTCGATCCGCTTTGGACCGGCAGGTGGGCGCTTTCCACGAGTTTCGGAAGGCGACCGTAGGCCTCCACCAGATCGTCGCCGTAGCCCTTGGGATGAGGTGACGTGAAACGGATCCGATCGATGCCCTCGATGGAATGAACTGCCTCGATGAGCTGGACAAAGGCGCTGCGGCCGTCTTGCACCGGGTACATCCGGCGGCCGTAGCTGGTGACGATTTGGCCGAGGAGGGTGATCTCGCGGACCCCGCGTGAGGCCAGCTCCTGACACTCGGCCACGATGTCTTCCTTAGGGCGGCTCCGCTCCTCACCCCGGGTCGAGGGAACGATGCAAAAGGTGCAGTGCTGGTTGCACCCTTGCATGATGCTGACAAAAGCGGTGACCGGTCGGGAGTCGTTGCCGACGCCGTGGCCTAAGTGCTCGCGGATGGCCGACTCACTGCCGGGTTCATCGTCCGTGTCCACAACCTTGTCCCGTGAACCGGACAGCAGGGCATCGAGATATTCTCCGGTCCGGTGGGTTTTCTGGGTCCCGAGCACGAGGTCGACACCGGGCAGTTGGTCGATGAGTTCGCCACCCCGGCTTTGGGCCATGCAGCCCAAGAATCCGAAGACCTTCTTGTTCCCGCGCTTCCGGTCCGCACCGATGACATTCTGCATCCGGCTCAGGGCCTTCTGTTCGGCCATGTCGCGGACGCTGCACGTGTTGAGCAGGACGACGTCGGCCTCGCTCTCGGAGGAAGCCAGGGAATAGCCACGGGCCAAGAGTTGGACCGAGACAGCCTCGCTGTCCCGTTCGTTCATCTGGCAACCGTAGGTCTTGATGTAAACGCTGGGCATGGTTTCGAACGACGGTGGTGACGGTATCGCGGCACGCTGCTGGATGCCACGATCAAGCGCGCATTCCCGAAAGGGTGTGGAGTTCGGGTCTGATCCATCGTCGGAGATCGGGTTGGGATGATCCGGTCGGCCAGCTTGGAGGCGCTTCAGAGCACCGGAAAAGCTACTGTCGAGAGGATCGACCCGAGTGTGAACGAGAGGGGGCTGCCAGAAAACGACAAGGCCACAAACTGACGATCGCCAGAAGGTCCTGCAAACCGCTGCAAACCGCTGTTGGCCAATGGAATCGTTCCAGCATAGAGTCCCGTCAGATGGGAACCATTGGGGAGATGATCGAATTGCCCGGACTGAAAGTCACGGTGGACCGTTTGCTCTACCAGCGTCTCCGGGCTGACCAGTCCGACAAGCCGCACTCGTTCATCTACTTCATTTCGATCCACAACCACTCTCCGGTGCCGGTGACCATCCGTGGGCGCAAGTGGGTGGTGACCCACGAGGATGACACGGTGTTGGTGGTGGAGGGCGACGGGGTGGTCGGAGAGACTCCGGTGATCGCCCCGGGTGGCAAGTTCAGCTACAACAGTCGGCACATCATCGGAACGAATTCGGCAGTGGCAGAGGGTTCCTACCTTGGGGTCGACGATGCCGGTCGCCGCATCGTGGTGCGCATCCCCCGTTTCCGCATGGAAGTCCCGGGAGCCAGCGAGGCCTGAAGTCGGGTGCCGTTGAAGACTTTGTTTCAGCCGGTGGATCGGGAGTTCAGGATCCAGTCGGCCACCTGAAGCCACCCGTCGACCACGACCCCTGGATTCAGGGAAGATCCCTCGGTGCGTTCCAGTTCGGCACCATATCCGGTGCGAACGAGGAAACTTCGTTTCACGCCCGCATTCCAGCCGGCCTCAAGGTCAATGCGCTTATCGCCGACCATGTAGCTGGCCGAGAGGTCGAGGTTGAATTCGTCGCGCGCGTCCCAGAGGAATTGAGGCGAGGGTTTGCGTCCGCGGCTCGGTTGATCCGGGGCTTCAAAAGCCGAGTAGAACTTGAGGAACTCGACCCCAGCGCGGGCCATTTCGGAGCGGATGTGAGCATGGACCCGGTCGACATCGGCCTCGGTGAAGTAGCCCCTTCCGACTCCCGATTGATTGGTGACCACGACCAGCGCGAAGCCCGCGTCGCTCAAACGCTTCAGAGCGGGGGCGGCTTCCGCGAAGAATTCAACCTCCTCGGGGCGGTGGAGGTAGTGCTTTTCGTGGATGAGCGTTCCGTCGCGATCGAGAAAAACAGCCGGTTTCCGGGAGTCAGTCGGCATCGTTGAAGGTGGCCAGGAGTTCGTCTGGGCTGACAGTGGCTGTGCCGCGTTTCCCCACCACCACGCCGGCGGCGTGGTTTGAGAACACGGTGGCTTCGATCGGAGTGGCTCCGGCCGCGATGGCCAGCGTGAAGGCGGCAATCACCGTGTCGCCGGCACCCGACACGTCGAACACCTCTCGCGCCACGGTGGGCACGTGGAAGGGTGTTTGGTCGCGACGGCAAAGCAGCATTCCCAGTTCGCCGAGGGTGATGAGCAGCAGCGCGGGCCGGAGTGTTTCCTGAAGTTTTTGGACGGCCTCTTGGAGGGGGCGGTCGGCCATGGGGTTGGCGGCTCGTACCGAGTCTTCGATCCCGGCCAGTTCGAACGCCTCCTTGCGGTTGGGCGTGATCAGGGACAGGCCGCGCAAGTTCAGCGAGTGCACCGGCTTGGGATCCACACTAATCCAGCATCCGGCCTGCTTGCAGCGTTCCCGGATGCCGTCCAGCAGTGCCTGGGTGACGACTCCTTTGCCGTAGTCGCCCACCACCACGCCGTCGAGTCGGGGTAGGGCGCGTTCGAGTTTTGTGAGCAGTGACTGGGTGGCGGCCGCGTCGATCTCACCCCGGGTTTCGCGGTCGAGGCGCACGATTTGCTGTTGCCCAGCGACGATGCGCATCTTGGTGGTGGTGCTTCGCCGTGCCGAGGTCACCAGACTGCGGCAGCCGATGCGTTCGGAGGCGAGCAGGTCTCGCAGTGTTTTGCCGGCCTCGTCCCGGCCAATCACTCCGGCCAACTCGGCGCTGCCGCCCAGTGCTGTGACGTTGCGGGCAACATTGGCCGCGCCGCCGGGCATGAGGTTCTCCCGGTCGAAATCAACGACGGGCACCGGCGCCTCGGGTGAAATCCGGCTCACGCGCCCCCAGACAAATTGGTCCAGCATCACGTCTCCGACGACCCATAGGCGGGCTCGAGAGGCTGCGGCCAGGAGTTCGCGAAGGCGCGACTTAGAGAGATCGCTCATGCGCCCGATTCTAAGAATGCCTGAAGCCGCGACCAACGATTCTTTTCGCGAGCGGGGCTCTTGGGACGGGTGCGGCAATCAGAGGTGGTAGGGGATGCGGATGTCGGGCCACTCGGATTTCAATTCCCGGGTGTTGCGGGAGACCAGCAGGCATCCTTGGGTCCGGGCCGTCGCATAAACGATCGCGTTGGGGATCTTCAGTCGCAATTCCTTGCGGATGACGACGGCCTCCTGGGCGATTTCAGCAGAAAGCTCGAGGATTTCGAACGAAGACAGAAGTCCCCGGATCGCGGCCTCTTCACGGGCATTTCTGGCGCCCACCATCAGTTCGATCGAGGTGATGATGCTGATGAGTCGGACACGGTATCGAGCCAGTTCGCCTCGGGCGGCTTCCGATCCGCCCAGATAATCGACGAGGATGTTGGTGTCGAAGACCGCTTTCATTCCCGTTCCCATTCGTCACGGAGAGACCTTTGGTACCGGACGCCGTCGGTCTTCTGGTCTTTCCAAAGACCAAAGGCCTCTTCGGCCGCCGGGATGGATTTGACCTTGAGGTATTCGGTGATCGCATCCCGGATCAAGGCCGCCCTGGAACGCTGTTCGAGGGCGCCGACCTGATCCAGGGAGTCGATGAGTTCATCTGGGACATCGATGACAGTTCTCATAAATGACATCATATACTGACATCAGACATCAGCAAGGGTTTTGACATCTTCCGATCCCCCCTCCCTCCGAGAGAATTTCTCGGGCTTGCCTTTGAGATCGCCTCCGGTCTTTCGGAAGCGTTGGCGCTTCGGCAAAGATGGTTCATCCTGCACGCATGCGGTGGGATCAGTGGCTTTGGAACATCCGGTTGTACCGATCTCGGTCCTTGGCACAGACGGCCATCAAGGATGGGCGGGTTTTGGTTGGCGGCGTGGTGATTAAGCCGGCTCGGGAGGCCAAGGCCGGCGAGACGGTCTCGGCCCGGACTGGGGACATCACCCGCGTCTACAAGGTGCTTGGGTTTCCACCGAGGCGAATTTCCGCTCCCGAGGTGGCTGCGTTCGCCGAAGATCTGACACCGCCCGAGGCCCGGGAGGAAGCGCGCCAGAAGACATTGGAGCCCGGGTTCAGGGCCCGAGGGCTGGGAAGGCCGACCAAACGTGAACGCCGGCAAATCGACCGTTGGGACGATCCGATGTGAGCCTGATTCGCGGCGGCAGTCACGTCATCGGAGACGTCTTCGGCGTGCTGGGCTGCCCTGAGGGATGGGGCCTGTTCTCGGCTGCTGCCTTGCGCCACTGATCCAAGCGTTCGGAGATTTTGCGCTCATGCCCCTGGGTCGTGGGTTCGTAAAATCGACGGGCTGCCCCCAGGTAATCTTGCGCGACATGATGCCCAGGAAAGTCGTGGGCGTACCGATAGCCTTCGCCGTGGCCGAGGACCTTGGATCCGGCGTAGTGGCCGTCGCGCAAGTGGTTCGGCACTGCCAGCGTTCGCCCCGAACGAATGTCCTCGAGGGCCGCATCGATGGCTTTGACCACCGAGTTGCTCTTGTTGGCGGTGGCGATGTAGAGGGCGGCTTCGGCGATGGGAATGCGGGCCTCCGGCCAGCCGATGACCTCCGCGGCCTGACAAGCGGCGGTGGCCAGCACCAGGGCCATGGGGTCGGCCAGTCCGACGTCTTCGGCGGCGTGGATCATGATCCGGCGGGCGATGAACCGGGGATCCTCGCCAGCATGGATCATCTTGGCCAACCAGTAGAGCGTGGCATCGGGGTCGCTGCCGCGCATCGACTTGATGAAGGCGCTGATGGTGTCGTAATGGGCGTCGCCGTCTCCGTCGTAGACCACGGCCTTGCGCTGGATGCATTCCTCGGCCACGGATCGGTCGATGCGAATGACCCCATCACTGCCCGGAGGCGTGGTCATGGCGGCGATCTCGATCGAATTGAGAGCCTTGCGGGCGTCCCCATCGGAAACCCGGGCCAGATGAGCCAGGGCCTCGGGCTCGGCCGCGATACGGAGGTGTCCCAGACCGCGCTCGGCATCGCCCAGCGCCCGCCGGAGCAGCTCCAGCAGGTCTGCCTCGTCCAATGGCTTCAGCTCGAAGACTTGGGATCGGGACACCAGCGGGGAATTGATGAAGAAGAACGGGTTGTGGGTGGTCGCTCCGATGAGCTTCACCGCGCCGCTTTCCACGTCGGGGAGCAGCACATCTTGTTGGGCCCGGTTGAATCGGTGGATTTCGTCGATGAAGAGCAGGGTGGATTCGCCCGTGTTGCGCAGCCGGTGATTAGCCCCCTGCAAAACTCGTCGCATCTCGGCCAAATTGGATTCGACGGCATTGAGCTTCTCGAAGCGGGACTTCGAGCGAGCGGCGATGATTTGGGCCAGGGTGGTTTTGCCGGTTCCGGGTGGCCCGAAGAAGATGAGGGACTGGATGCGGTCGGCATCAATGGCGCGGCGGAGCAGGAGGCCTGGGGCCAGTAAATGGCGCTGTCCGGCGTATTCATCCAAGGTGCGCGGCCGCATCCGTGAGGCAAGGGGAGCCACGGACATGGATCGCTCGGCATCCACCGGAAGAGGCCTCAAGCCATCCGGGGTGGCCGGGTTCGGCACGCCGGCCGCGCCGCCCAATTCAAAGAGGTTCGACTGCGACACGGCCCAACAGTAGGGACAGGCTCCTCGAGGGGAAAGGCTCCACAGCAGGGACAGGCTGGGGCCGGTGGTCCGATAGGGACGGTGTCTCACCGTCCGTTCCCTGGGTTGGTGGGCGAAGAAGGGGCGTTAGGGACAGGCTCCTTGGGCGAAGGGGCTGCAGGGACAGGCTCATTGGGAACAAGCGGAGGCTCCACAGCAGGGACAGGCTGGGGCCGGCGGTCTGATTGGGACGGTGTCTCACCGTCCGTTCCCTGGGTTGGTGGGCGAAGAAGAGGCGTTAGGGACAGGCTCCTTGGTCGAAGAGGCTGTGTAGGGACAGGCTCCTTCGGCGAAGGGGCTGTAGGGACAGGCTCCTTGGGATCAAGCGGTGCTATCGGAGAAGACTCCCTACATCCCTGGAACCGAATTGCCTGCACCGTGCAATGGGATGGCCCCGTGGCCGAGTTGAGCGACGGTCTTGGGTAGGGACCGATCTCCGAGCTGTCGGTCGCCAGACTGCGTCCGACACAGCAGGTGACTTGGGGTTGGCTCTTGGGTCAGGGAAAAAGAAAAACGCCGCAGGATCCTTGGGGATCTTGCGGCGTTGTGGGTGAAATCTCTGGATGCGGGTCGTATCCGGATCAGACCAAGGCGATCTTGTCGCCCTTCTTCAGGGTGACGACAGCCTTCTTGTAGTCGCTGCTCTTACCGGCGGCCTTGGTCATCTGGCGACGGGCCTTGCCCTCGTAGTTCGCCGTGTTGACCTTGGTGACCTTGACGTTGAAGAGCTGCTCCACAGCCTTCTTGATCTGCGGCGCGGAAGCGCGACGATCGGTCAGAAGGGTGTACTTGTTGAACTTTTCGGTCTGGAGGGCCGCTTTTTCAGTGATGCGGACCGTCTTGATGGTGTCGAAAATGGTCATGTTGGTTTCCCTTTCTGGTTACTTGGCGATGCGCGCTTCTACCGCCTCGAAGCCAGACTTGGTGAAGACGAGCTTGTCGTACTTGAGGAGGTCGTAGGTGTTGACCAGATCAGCGGTCTTGAGTTCCACGCCGGTCACATTGCGGCTGGCGAGGTAGGCGGACTTGTCGGCCGCACCCACAACCACAAGGTTGGTGTTTCCGTCCAGACCGAGTGCCTGCAGCACGGTAACGAAGTCTTTGGTCTTCGCAGTGGTGAGCTTCAGGTCGTCGACCAAGACCACGTCGCCGGACTTGAGACGCTCGCTGAGCGCCTTGCGGAGGGCGAGGCTCTTGACCTTCTTGTTGACCTTCTTGGAGAAGTCACGGGGCTTGGGTCCGAAAACCACGCCACCGCCGCGCCACAGAGGGCTGGCGAAGGAGCCGGCGCGTGCGCGACCGGTTCCCTTTTGGCGCCAGGGCTTTTTGCCGGTTCCGGCAACATCACCCATGGTCTTGGTGCAGGCAGTGCCGCTCCGCTGAGCAGCATTGTAGGCGACCACGGTGTCGTGGACGGCCTGGGTACCGCGACCGTCGGCAATCAACTCGAAACGGACATCGAGTTCGCCAGCGGCGTTTCCCTTGGAGTCTTTGATCGAAAGTTTCATCGAGCGTGTTCCTTAGTTACTTCTTCTTGGCAGCGGCAGCGGCCTTCTTGTCGTCCTTCTTGGCCGTGGCAGCGTCCTTGGCCTTCTTACGGGCGTCGGTGATCTGCTTGAGGCGGGCGGAGTCGTTCGAGATCTTCTTCGCCTCGCGGATGATGCAATAGTCTCCCTCGCTGCCGGGGAAATTGCCCTTGATGAGGAGCACGTTGTCTTCCGGACGAACCTGGATGATCTCCAAGTTCTGGGACGTACGACGAACCACGCCCATGTGACCGGGCATCTTCATGCCGCGCATGACAGTTCCGGGGAAGAGGCGCTGACCGATGGCGCCCGAACGACGGTGCCAACCCTTGGCGCCGTGAGTGGCGTCACCGCCGCGGAAGCTCCAGCGGGCGACAACACCTTCGAAGCCGCGACCCTTGGTGGTGCCGATGGCATCCACAAATTGGCCGATCTTGAAGAGGTCTGCTCCGACGGTGTCCCCGGACTTCACTTCCTTGGAGAAGTCGCGGAATTCGCGGATGCGCTTGACACCGGTGAGGACCGGCTGTTCGCCGCCCTGTCCGGGAGCGTCCACCTTGACACCTTGCTTGGCGAGGTGCCCGATGACCGGCTTGGTCAAACGGCCGAGTTTCTGGTCACCGTAGCCGAGTTGGACGGCAGAATAGCCGTCCTTCGAGTCCTTGGTCTTGACCTGAAGAACCCGGTTGGGGCCGACATGAACGACCGTGACGGGCACGAGTACACCATTGGCGTCATACACACGGGTATGACCCATCTTGAGTCCGATAAGTCCGAGAGGCATGGCTGGGAAAGTTAGATCTTGATTTGGATGTCGACGCCGGCCGGGAGGTTGAGCTTCTTGAGCTCGTCCACGGTCTTCGCAGTGGGATCGAGGATGTCCAGCAAGCGCTTGTGGGTGCGCTGCTCGAACGATTCCTGCGACTTCTTGTCCGCATGGGGCGAACGAAGCACGGTCAGGCGCTCGATCTTGGTCGGGAGGGGGATGGGGCCAGCGACACGGGCGCCGGAGCGCTTGACGGTCTCCACGATTTCGCTCGCGGAGGCGTCAATGACCCGGTGGTCGTAGGCTTTGAGTCGGATACGGATACGTTGTCCAGCCATTGCAAAGAACAGTTGTAGGTTTTAGGAGGGAGATTAGCTGCGGGCGGCAGGGCGCTTCTTGGCGGCATCCATCACCGTGGTGAGGACGCTGTTGGGAACCTGCTCGAAGTGGAGCGGTTCCATGCTGTAGGAGGCACGGCCCTTGGAAAGAGAGCGGATGGCGGTCGCGTAGCCGAACATTTCGGCCAGCGGCACCTGAGCTGTGAGGACGGTCTGTCCATTCTTGCCATCCACGCCTTGGATCATGCCGCGGCGGCGGTTGATGTCACCCAAGATATCACCCTGATATTCGTCAGGAGTGGTGGCCTCGACCTTCATGATCGGCTCCAAGAGGATCGGACCGGCCTGAGCAAAAGCGTCTTTGAGCGCAAAGATACCGGCCATCTTGAATGCCAACTCGTTCGAGTCGACTTCATGGAACGATCCGTCTTTGACGGAAACCTTGATGTCGATCACCTGGAAGCCGGCGTAGACGCCGGACTTGATGGCCTCTGCGATGCCGTTCATCACCGCCGGGATGTACTCCTTGGGGATGGTGCCACCAACGACCTTGTTGACGATCTCGACGCCCTTGCCCTTTTCGTTGGGCTCGACATCGATCACGGCGTGACCGTATTGGCCGCGACCACCGGACTGGCGGATGAACTTGCCCTCGCCCTCGGCCGGCTTGGTGATGGTCTCACGGTAGGCGATTTGAGGGGCGCCGGCATCAGCCTCGACCGAGAACTCGCGTTTGAGACGGTCGCGGATGATTTCCAGATGCAACTCGCCCATGCCGGCGATGATCAACTGTCCGGTTTCTTCGTTGGTGAAGCAACGGAACGTAGGATCTTCTTCAGCCAGACGCTGGAGGCCTTGGGACATCTTGTCTTGGTCGGCCTTCGTCTTCGGCTCGATGGCCATGCTGATGACCGGCTCAGGGAAGGTCGGGGGCTCGAGAGCGATGTCGAAGTCCTCGTTGCACAGGGTGTCACCGGTGGTGATGTTGCGCAGACCGACGAGTGCCGCGATGTCGCCGGAGTAGACGGAGTCCACGTCCTTGCGCTCGCTGCCCTGAATGACCATCAAGCGGCTCACACGCTCGCGCTTGCGGGTGCGGGGATTGTAGATCGAATCGCCCTTTTTGAGTTGGCCGGAATAGACACGGAAGAACACCAGCTTGCCGGCGTACGGGTCGGTCCAGAGCTTGAACGCGAGCGAGCAGAACTTGCTGTTGTCGTTCGGGGGGACTTCCAGAGTGTCTTCGGTGCCGGGAACCATGCCCTGAGCCGGAGGAATATCCAACGGGGAAGGCAGGTAATCGACAACGGCGTCGATCAAAACCTGAACACCCTTTTTCTTGAAGGCGGTGCCGCACAGAACCGGGATGAGCTCGATCTTGCAAGTGAGGCGGCGGATAGCAGCCTTGAGGACGGGAACCGAAATGGGCTTCTCTTCCAGAATCAGCTCCGCGATTGCGTCGTCCTTGTTGGAGACGGCATCGATGAGCTCGGCCAAAGCCGCGGCGGCGCGCTCTTGATGAGCGGCAGGAATCTCGGTGACCTCATACTTCAGGCCTTCGTTGGTGAGGTCACCCTCACCCCAAATGATGGCCTTCTGGTTCACCACGTCGATGACGCCAGCAAACTTGTCTTCGGCTCCGATGTTCAGGAAGATCGGGAACGCATAGGCTCCGAGCTTCTTGCGCATGTCGTTCAGCGCGTTGTCGAAGTTGGCACCGGTGCGGTCCATCTTGTTGACGAACGCGATGCGGGGAACCTTGTACTTGGTGGCTTGGCGCCAGACCGTTTCGGACTGGGGTTGCACGCCGGCAACGCCGCAGAACACAGCAACAGCGCCATCGAGAACGCGCATGGAACGCTCCACCTCAGCGGTGAAATCGACGTGTCCCGGGGTGTCGATGATGTTGATTCGGTGGGCGATACCTTCGAAATTCTTGAAGAGACCCGCATCCTTCTTCTGGGACCAGAAGGAGGTGACGGCCGCCGAGGTGATGGTGATTCCGCGCTCCTTTTCCTGCTCCATCCAGTCGGTGACGGTGTTGCCATCATCGACGTCACCGATCTTGTGGATCAAGCCGGTGTAGAAAAGGATACGCTCAGTGGTCGTCGTCTTACCTGCATCGATGTGAGCGCAAATCCCGAAGTTACGGGTGCGCTCCAAAGGATACTGGCGCTGCGGAGAGTTGAGTGTCGTGTTGATGGCCGCGGGATCGCTCATGGATGGGAAAGATCGTCGTTTTTGGAGATGAAAAACGCCCCGACTCGGCATCGGGGCGTCGCATAAAAAGATAAATTACCAGCGGAAGTGTGCGAACGCCTTGTTGGCCTGGGCCATCTTGTGAACGTCGTCGCGCTTGCGGATGGCGTTGCCCTGGCCCTGGTAGGCTTCGAGCAGTTCGGTGGCCAAAGCCTGCTTCATCGGAATGCCCTTGCGGTCATCGGCGTATCCGACGATCCAACGCATGGCGAGGGAGGTCTGGCGGTCCGGGGTGACCTCCATCGGGACCTGATAGGTGGCACCACCAACGCGGCGGGCCTTGGTCTCGATGCGGGGCTTGGCGTTGTCGATCGCACGCTGGACGATCTCCAGGGGATCAACACCCGGGGTCTTCTCGGCGAGAGCCTCGATGGCTCCGTAGACGATGCGGCGGGCAACGTTCTTCTGGCCGCTGAACATCACGGTGTTCACGAGGCGGCCGACAAGGACGCTGTTGTACTTGGCGTCCGCAATGACGGAACGCTTGATGGCTTGACGACGACGGGACATACAGAGATCGGAGAGTGGGTTGGTTGCTGCTGATGGACCGCGGCGTTATTTCTTCTTGGCGGCGGCTCCGGCCTTCGGGCGCTTGACGCCGTACTTGGAACGGCTGACACGGCGTTTCTCGACGCCGGAGGCGTCCAAGGTGCCGCGGACGATGTGGTAGCGAACACCAGGAAGATCTTTCACGCGGCCGCCGCGGACGAGAACGATCGAGTGCTCCTGGAGGTTGTGGCCCTCGTCAGGGATGTAGGCGATCACTTCGAAGCCGTTGGTCAGCCGAACCTTGGCGACCTTCCGCATGGCGGAGTTCGGCTTCTTGGGCGTGCGGGTCATGACCTGCAAGCAGACGCCTCGACGGAAGGGCGCATTTTCCAAGGCCGGAGACTTGGACTTGTAGATGATCTTGGTGCGGCCCTTGCGGACCAACTGGTTAATCGTAGGCATCGATGCCGAAAGGTTATCGCCTCCGTCTGTAGCGACGGAAACGGGAGCGCGGACCTTAACAACGGAGCGAGGGCGTGCAATACGTTTTTTGTGAAAAATCGAAGTTGGCCCTCAAACAGGTGTTTGAAATCACGGTTGGGACGGTTGCCCGCCGGGTTGGTGATGCTCGATGCGAACCAATTGGGTGTCTTTGTTTCCCACCCAGGCTGAGCCGTTCTCCAAGACATAAAGGCAGCCATCTGGGCCGATTTCGAGGTCCATGGGGCGCATGAAGGTCATGTTTGGACAAAAGCGCTCCATTCGAAGCTTGCCATCCGGGGTTTTGGCAATTTTGTGATCTTCGTCGAGGTGGACGGCCAAGATCCAGTTCCGGGACCATTCGTAGATAAAGAGCGTGCGATCAAATTCCTTGGGCAGTTTGTGCGGGGATTTGGATTGGGCGTCGTAGCGGTAAACAGGGCCCGCACAGGCGGTTCGGCCACCGTTGCGAACTTCCGGGAAACGGGTGGAGGCTCCGTAGGGGTACCAGATGAACGCGGGTTGGGCCGGGGGGAGCTCGGTGGGGCCGGTATTCAATCGAGACGGGTTGACGGGGTGGGCCGGATCCCAAGGCTCCCCATGCTGGCGTGTTTCAAAGTCGTAGCGGTGGTAGGGGCGATTGTCTCCAGCGAAGAACGGCCAACCAAAGTTGCCGGCCGTGCGCGCTTGGTTGATTTCATCGAACCCGGCGGGGCCGCGCTTGTCGTTCGGGCCGCCGGCGTCGGGACCCACTTCACCCCAGTACAGGTGGCCGGTGGCCTTGTCGACGGTGATGCGGAAGGGGTTGCGGTTGCCCATGGCATAGATTTCTGGGCGGGTTTTGGGCGTCCCCGGAGGGAACAGGTTTCCTTTGGGAATGGTGACGGTGCCGTTGGGCTCGGGATGGATGCGCAGGATTTTTCCACGGAGATCATTGGCGTTGGCGGCGGATTTCTGGGCGTTCCAAGGTTCGCGGCCAGGGCGTTCATCGATGGGGCTGTAGCCATCGGACTCACCGGGATGTGTGTTGTCGCCGGTGGCGGCATAGAGGTTGCCGGAGCCGTCAAAGGCGAGGGATCCGGCCGAGTGGCAGCATTGGTCGCGCTGCGTCTGGATGCGCAGGAGAATCTTCTCGCTGGCCATGTCGAGCACTCCGTTGCGAAGGGTGAATCGGGAGACCCGGTTGTCGCCGCTCTTGAGTTTGGCGTCGTTGGTGCGGGTTTGTGGGTCGGAGTAAAACAGGTAAATCCACGAGTTCTTGGCGAACTTGGGATCCAACGCGATGCCCAGCAGGCCGTCTTCCAATTCCGTGAATACCTGTAGGGTGCCGGCGACCGACGAAGCCTTGGTGGTCGGGTTCCACACTTTCAATAGACCGCTGCGCTCGATGAAAAAGACCCGCCCGTCCGGGGCCACGGCGATTTCCATGGGGTTGACCACGGTGTCTTCGGCTTGCCCATCGCCGTCCTGGTCGCGGTCGGTGTCAAGAATGACCTTGTGAAACGCGCCGTCGATTTGCGGCCCGGAAGGCTTCGGGCTGGGTTTGGGATCGGCCGCCAACGCAGCGAGGCAGGCACCGAGACCCAGGGTGGTGGCCGTTGTCAGTGTCAGTTGCCGTAAAAGGGACAGCGTGAGGGACATGCCCGACAGTCAATCGCAGTCCCGGCAGGGCGAAAGTTTTTTCGCCGTCAAATCAGTGCCCCGCCCGCCAGAGTGAGGGTCAGGGTTCCCAGCGTTCGCGGTGGCCGCACTGGGCCTCGTGTCGGAGCGCATGGTCGATGAGGCTTAGGGCTGTCATGGCCTCGACCATCGGAACGGCCCGGGGCAGCACACAGGGATCATGGCGACCGCGTCCGCGCAGCGTGGTGTTCTGCAGGTGCGCGTCGATCGTGTCCTGCTCGTGCATCACCGTTGCCACGGGCTTGAAGGCGACCCGGAAGTGGATGGTGGCCCCATTGGAAATGCCTCCTTGGATGCCGCCGGACCGGTTGGAAGTGGTGAGGATCTTGCCGTCCACGTTGCGGAAGGCGTCGTTGTGCTGCAGGCCGGTGAGGAGGATACCCGCAAAGCCCGAGCCGATTTCGAAGCCTTTGGTGGCCGGCAGGGACATCATGCCCTTGGCGAGATCGGCCTCCAGGCGATCAAAGACGGGGTCTCCCCAGCCAACAGGCACATTCCGTGCGACGCCGAGGACCACTCCGCCGACGCTGTCGCCCTGACCGCGTCGTTCTTCGATGAGTTCGATCATGGCCGGTGCAGCCGCGGCATCCGGGCAGCGGAGGATGTTGGATTCGACGGCTTCAGAGGTGAAGGTCTCAGGATCGACGTTCGCCTTGAGGTGTTGGACTTGTGTCACGCAGGCCAACACTTCGACGCCCCAGAATTCGCGCAGGAGTTTTTTGGCGATGGCTCCGGCGGCGACACGGCCAATCGTTTCGCGGGCCGAGGTGCGTCCGCCGCCGGGCCAGGCGCGATGCCCGTATTTGACGTGATAGGTGTAATCGGCATGGGACGGGCGGAACTTCTCGGCCATTTCGTTGTAGGCCTCGGAGCGGAAGTCCTCGTTCTTGACCCACATGGAAATGGGGGTGCCGAGGGTGAGTCCTTCGAAGGTTCCGGACAGGATTTTGACCGTGTCGGTCTCCTTGCGCGGGGTGACGATGGAAGACTGACCTGGGCGACGCCGGTCCAAGTCTGGCTGGATGTCGGCTTCGGTGAGCGGGAGACGCGGAGGGCAACCGTCGATGACCACTCCGACGCCGCCGCCATGCGATTCGCCCCAGGTGGTGATGCGGAAGAGGTGTCCAAACGTGTTGCCCATAACATTGGTTATTTTGGGGGCAATGGTCTGATGGGAGGAAGTTCAAAGGAAGCCTCGGCATGGGTTCCAACTTCCGAAGCGAGGTCGGATCACCGGCTCAATCATTCCGCCGGTCCCGCGTTCAGCAGCGATGGATGGGCGCAGGTGGCATTAAAAAGTGCGCATAATTCAAAAATATATGTAAAAAGAACAAAAAGTTTGCAAATTATACTATATAATTAGCCTCTCGGAGTGATGAGTTTCAATCGATGGGTTTTTCTGGTGGCCAACGGCTTGGGTTTGGGTGGGGCGCTGAGCGGGTGGGGATCGGAGCCGGATAAGAGTCAATATCACCTGCTCAATCCGGTGCCCCGAGAGGCAATGCGTCCGTTGATCACCGATCGCCCAAGTCTCACCGAAGGCCCCTACACGGTGGATGCTGGGCATTTCCAGGTGGAGTCGGACATCGCTACCTGGACTCACGATACCGATTCCTCTGGGGTCGTGTCTGATATGACCAAATTGGCCTCGGTCAATTTGAAGACCGGTCTACTGCCGTCGCTGGATCTTCACCTGATTCTGGACAGCTATGTGAGAACCCGCACCGAGGACCGCTCGGCGGGTATCTCAGATCGAGCCTCGGGTTTGGGAGACCTGACCGTGCGCTTCAAGAAAAACTTTTGGGGCAACGATTCCGGATCCTCCGCCTTCGGGATGATCCCGTACTTCAAGGTGCCCACAGCGGGGCGGGGAATCGGCAACGGGTCCGTGGAGGGCGGATTATTGTTACCCTTGGCCATGAGGCTTCCTGGGGAGTTCGATTTGGGGCTCCAGACACGATTGGATTGTCTGCGCAACGACGGGCGTTCTGGACATCATTTGGAGTCGGTCAACTCTGTGGTCGTGGGCCATTCGATCGTGGGGCCGCTGTCCGGTTATGTGGAGTTCTTTACCATCCACCCGTTTGCTTCCAATTCCCCATGGCAGGGCTTGGTGGATTGCGGGGTCACGTATTTGCTCACCGAGGACATCCAGTTGGATGCGGGTTGCAACTTCGGCGTGACCGCATCGGCACCGGAGTACAATCCGTTCCTGGGTCTGTCGTGGCGTTTCTGATGGATTCAAGGGCCTCCCGTTGACAAGCCCTGGGGTACTTGCTGCGATCGACCGCCTCGCCTTATGAATGCTTCCACCATCTTCCGATCCGGCCGTTGTCTGGCCCTGGCCCTCGCTCTATCCGCCGGCGCCGCTCAGGCTGACACGTTCAAGCTCGAGCCCGGATTCACTTCTCTCGTTCCGGGCAAGGACCTGAGCGGATGGAAGTACAAGCCGTCCGAGAATTTTGACGGCAGGTTGGAGGCCAGCGATGGCCGCTACACGGCTCGGGCGGGGGAAATCGTTGTCAATGACTACAATGCCGCCAAGGGACCGCATTTGCGCCAGTTGTGGACCCAGCGGGAGTTTCCGAAGGACTTCATCCTTCGCCTCGAATTTCGCGCGGCGGTGAATGCCGACAGCGGCATCTTCTTGCGTGGCCCGCAGTTGCAGTGCCGCGATTACTGGGTGGCCGGACCGTACAAGGCTCTCAAGAAGTACAAACCGCAGGACTGGAATCAAATCGAGGTGGTGGTGAAGGACAATGTCGCCCATTGCACCTGCAATGGCGAAGTCCTGGAAGCCGCGCTGAAATTGCCCGAGACGGGCCCCATTGGCCTGGAAGCCGACCGCGGTCAGATGGAATACCGTCGGATCCGGGTCCAGGAATTGACCTCGAAGTAGTCGCCGGACTGTCTTTCGGGTCATTGGGAATAGGCTCAAGCGGAGTCCCGCCGGGCCGGATCGATCGGATCGGTTGATCCGATGTCGGGCGCCTTTCCCTGTTTCCTCCAGCATCGCCTCAGCGCAAGATCGCCCGGTGACGCGACGGTCCCTCCTAGGTCGTCTGGCGCGGCAGTTGCCGCCCGGAGAATTGGTTTTCACTCCCGAAGCTTTGGCGGCCCATGCGGGCGATAAGTGGTTTGCATCCCACCTGCCCGAGGCGGTGGCCCTGCCGGCTTCGGTGGAGTCGGTGTCGCGAATCCTCGCCTTTGCCTCGAAGCACCAAATTCCCGTGACCCCGCGCGGGGCGGGACATGGCTATGTTGGCGGGTGTGTTCCGGTGCACGGTGGCATCGCCCTTTCCGTGGCGGGAATGAATCGGGTCCTCGAAATTAGTGCGGCGGATTTCGTGGCGGTGGTGCAGCCCGGCGTGGTGACCGCATCGCTGCAGGAGGCCGTGGAGCGTCAGGGGCTTTATTATCCGCCGGATCCGGCCAGTCGGGCTGATTGCTCCATCGGGGGAAACATCGCCACCAATGCCGGTGGCCCGCGCTGCCTCAAGTACGGGGTGACCCGGGATTACGTGATGGCACTCCAAGTGGTGCTGGCCGATGGAACGGTGACCCGACTCGGTGGTCGAACCCACAAGAACAAGACGGGCTTCGATTTGCACCGCCTCTTCGTCGGCAGTGAAGGGATGCTCGGGGTGGTGACCGAAGCGACCTTGAAACTGCTGCCGCTCCCGGCGTATCGGGCCTGTGTCGGGGTGGGATTCCTCGACATGAAGACGGCTGCCCGAGCGATTCGAGCGCTCTTCGCTGCCCGATTCCTCCCGAGCGCACTGGAACTGGCCGATGGCTTCACGGTCGATGCGGCCCGACGTCGGACCGGATCCAAACTCCTGAAAGGCGCGGGCGCTTTGATGATTGTCGAGTTGGATGGCCGCGAACGGGCCGTCCGCTCCGAGATCGCTGAACTCAGCCGACTGCTCTCGGAGTTCCAGCCCACCTTTGTCCAACGGGGTCTGGGGCCAGAGGGGTGTGAGCGTTTCTGGAAGTTGCGCCGGGAGTTCAGTTACTCGCTGCGCGACACGGGGTTGACCAAGCTCAATGAGGATGTCGTGGTGCCGCGGGGATCGCTGGAAGCCTTGTTCCAACTCGGTGCTTCTCTCCAGAAAAAGCACGGCATTCAGGTGGCCTGCTTCGGCCATGCCGGCGATGGGAATATCCACGTGAACTTGATGCTCGATGAATCCGTTCCGGCGCAGCGGGCGGCGAGCGACCAGGCCCTCGACGAGTTGTTTCAGGGCATCGTCGCCCTGGGTGGCAGCATCACGGGCGAACACGGCGTGGGTTTGGCCAAGAAACCCTGGTGGAAAATCGCTGTTTCTCCTGAATCCGACGCGCTGCATCGGCGTGTGAAGACCGCCCTTGATCCCGCAGGCATTCTCAATCCGGGGAAGTTCTTGGGCTGATCTGCGGATGGGTGCACGGGGGTCAATCTTCGTCGTCCCAGTGGAACTGATGCAGCACCCGGTGCACGATGGGGGTGAAGATCAAGGCTGCCGTCACGATGAAAACCAAGCCCGCGTAGAGCGCGTAGCAACCGGCAAAGAGCTTGCCGGCATCAGTCTTCGGCGTGTTCACCGGACCCATGCCGCCCAGCAGCATGGCGGCATTCAGAAAGGCATCCAGGGCGGATAGATCTTCCAGAACCATGTAGCCGGCCATACCGCCGGCCAGCGAGAAGGTCAATACACCGGCCGCCACCCCCGAGTGAATCAGAAGGCGGCCCAGGAATTTCCGGCTATGGAGCGGGGTCTCTGTCCGGGACTCGTACATGGGCGCAAATGGTGAAGGGCTACAAGCGGGGGTTCATTTGCATGATCAACCGGCGCTGCAGGTCCTCGGCTGGGTTGACGCCGCTGAGTTTGAGCTTGGTGTGCAATGCTGCCACCTCGATGACGCGGGCAATGTCGCGACCGGGTCGCACGGGCAAGTCCATGTGCGGGATGTCGATCCCGAGGTGATTCACATACCCTTGATCCAAACCCAAGCGGTCGATCTCGCCGGCCTTTTCCCACACCTTCAACGTGACCGCCAAATCGACCCGCTTTTCGGCGCGGATGGCGGCGACACCAAACAATGCGGCGACATCGATGATTCCGATGCCGCGCACCTCCATGAGGTTGCGGGTGATGGTCTTGCCGGTGCCGAAGAGTTCTTTGCCGTCAGCCAGCGTGAGACAAACGATGTCGTCACAAACGAGGCTGTGGCCGCGCTCCAGCAGCCCAAGCACCGCCTCACTTTTGCCGATCCCGCTCTCCCCCTGAATGATCACGCCGATGCCCTGGATATCCACCATGCAGCCATGGATTTGGGTCCGAGGGGCAAACAGTTGTTCCAGCGCCAATGTGGCCTGGCTGATAAACTTCATCGTCACCAGTTCGGTCTGGAACACCGGCACGCCGCGGTCGTCGGCGGCGGCGAGGAACTCTGGTTCGGGGCGGATACCGCGACACAGCACCACGCACGGGATCTTGTAGCGGAAGAGTTCGTTGTAGCGCTGTTTCCGAAGGTCCGGCTCGATGGACCGCAGGTAGGAAGTCTCGACGGCTCCGAGCACTTGCACCCGCTTGTTGGCGAAGTAGCGGCGGAAACCCGCCAGCGCCAGACCCGGGCGATTGACGGTGGGCTCTTGAATGAGCCGATTGAGGGCGTTGCCCCCGGTCAGCAGTTTCAGACCCAACGGTCCAGCGTGGTCGGTGTAGAATTTCTCGACGGTGACGTTGGACGGCTTTGGGGGCGTGGCCTTGGGAGATTTCACATGTTGAAGTCGGGGCCCAGATAGATATCCCGAGCCTTGGGGTCGTTGACCAGAAACTCGCCGGTGCCTTCCACCAGAACCTTGCCCTGATGGATCACGTAGGCGCGGTCGACCAACCGGAGAGTTTCCCGGAC
>Ga0247843_1001883_pt1 | contig 40354 bp, 42 predicted proteins | sample LaCruzMarch2017__FD_192420 | JGI IMG/M metagenome (GOLD analysis project Ga0247843, IMG submission 192420) | Freshwater microbial communities from meromictic Lake La Cruz, Castile-La Mancha, Spain - LaCruzMarch2017_8m | ecosystem: Environmental > Aquatic > Freshwater > Lake | place: Spain...
CCAAACGATTTTGCCTGAGCAACGTTAACGCGGTAGGGTAATTTTTGATCGATGCGCCATAACGCTTCGCGAGCAAGCATGGTGGTACCGTCAATCGCATTGACCATGTTGGCACACAAATGCTGAATGGCCTGAAACGCGCCGATTGGCTGCCCGAAAGCTTCACGTTGTTTCGCATGTGCAACAGCCATATCAAGGGTCCTGCGACCTGCACCCGCCATCATTGAGGCGTACAACACTGCAGAAAAATCCATGACTTCAAGCGCGATTGTATTGCCTTGTGCTGAAGAACCGACTCGAGCATCCAATGGCACCCTGACGTTATTGAACTGCACGTTGGCTTCGCCATCTTTTGCCATCGACACCAAGGCATCGCTGCTTAAGCCCGTTGCGTCAGTCGGCACCAGCACAACACCCAAGTTGTGAGGAGCAGTCGCCTCGCGATAGACCACCAAGCATTGCTTCGAGGCGCGATAGCTACCCACAAAAGTTTTTGTGCCGTTGAGCACAAGCCCATTACCTTCGACTCGACCTTCGAGCTTGATTGACTCGGGCGTCCAACGACCATTGGCCTCGGTCACGGCATGACTCAAAATCAGTTCACCACTCAGCACTGACTGCAAGAGTTGCTGCTGTTCTGCATTGCCATACCGGTCGATAATCATGGCTGGCACCATGGTCGAATGCAAGGGAATAGGCGCAATGTGATAGCCGGCTAATTCAAACAGCAAGGCAAGATACGTTAAGGGTAATTCTTGACCACCGTTTTTATCAGACAGACAAAGTTGCAACCAACCGTTTTCAGCGAATTTTTCCCATAACGCAGGTGAGTATTGCAGGGGATCAGTTTCAATCTTACGCACTAACGCTGACGTGCACTCTCCAGCTAAAAACTCTGAAGCCGCTTCGCGGATTTGTACTTCTTGGTCGTCAAGCAAAATATCCATGATTCAAATAACCTTTATTCTTATTTTGCGGCGCGTGGCATACCCAAGCCAATACGCGCCACTTGGTCGCGCATCACCTGAACGCTGCCGTGGTTGATCGTTGACTGATAGGCACCCAAGATATTGTGTGCAAAAACGCCCTTTTCAATTGCAGTGGGCGAGCCTTGCATCAACTGTGCAAACGGCCCCAGGATCTGGCTAATGGCTTCGGTGGTACGTACGCTGTGCTCGGGTGCAAAGACTTTTTCAGCCGAACCTTCGTAGGTGAATTTACCGCCGCTTTGCTCAATGCTGATACTGCGCATGGTCATCAACCGGCAAACTTCAGCTTCAGTCCACATCTCGGCGATTTTGTCGCGCACTTGAGGATCTTCGCGCAGTGACTCTTGCAGTTCGCCGTCACCATGCAACCAGTTCACGATATCTTCATCACGCATCACAGAAATCAAATAGCGCCATGCACCTACGCGATCTAAATTCAACCCACGCCGGGCAACTTCCCAACCGCCGCCCTCTTCACCCAACAGGCAAGAGACAGGCACTTCGACATCGTCAAAAAATACTTCGTTAGTGCGCTCTTCGCCGTAGGTCGTACCGAACGGTGCAGGCGGGTCGTTTTGTACGGTCCAGAGTGGGCGTACCGTCAAACCAGGCACATCCATCGGTACAAGCAAAATCGATAAACCACGGTGACGCACAGAATCAGGGTCGGTGCGACACATCAAGTAGATATGCGTCGCATTTTGAGCGTTCGTGGTGTAAATTTTTTGACCCGTGATAATGTACTTATCACCGACACGTTTTGCACGGCATCGAATACCGGCCAAGTCAGTGCCGCAGCCAGGTTCGCTATACCCCTGGCAAAAAATGATTTCACGCTTAATGGCGCCCGGCACAAATTCTTCTTTTTGTGCAGCGGTACCAGCAGACAAGATTGCCGGTGCACCCGTGCCACCGCCTAAAGTAATACCGGTGGCCCGATAAAACTCTTCTTCAATGACAAACTGCGCAGTACGATCGCCACCGGCACCGCCGAATTCGGCCGGCCAACTCCAGGCAAACCAACGCTTTTCATTGACGGTATCAAAGAAGGCGCGAATTGCTGGCCCCCAACCTTCGCCACGCTTACCTGCGCTATTTTCGGCACGCACTTCTTCAGTGAAATGCTCGGCCAAAAACTCGCGTACGGTTGAACGTAGTTTTTCTTCTTCAGCACTGAACAAAAAATTCATTGTTGTCTCTTTAGTTATTCAGATAAACCAATTGGCTCAACGTTACTCTTTAAGAGCTCTAGGTGCAACGCAGGCACCTTCAGCGACGCCGCAAGTGCCTACAGCACTTCGTAGACGTCATAAATCGGTCCAGCAGCTTCGCGGCGGCCGGTAGCCACACAGATGATTTTATTGAGCCAACTATACTTTTCTGAGCCTGTTTCAAGCACCGGAGTGGTGCGAAAGTAATACTCAGCTGGATCAACCTTTTCGCCTTTGTTCAAGCGGGCCATCACGTCTTTGGGACCGTGACGCAAACCACGATAACTCATATAAATCAGCTGATTGTCATCGGTTTCGAGAATCAGGCGTACATCTAAGGTCAACACATCGTCTGGACGCATCAGCAACCAGTCGCCCCCAGGGGCAGCCTTGACCGTGCCGCGAATACGGTCGCCCTCGAACGTGCCACCCGTAACATTGGCAATCTTTCGCCCCCCCACCGGAGTCTGACCTAGGTCAACAATATTGGGGACTGTTAGAACGATTTGAAAGATATGGCGTGTCTGAATCATATTGGTCTCTTTTTAGGGATGTGTGCATGCATATTGCGAACGGCTATTTTTTTGACGCAACCATCAACGCGTAGTTGCCGTCTTTAAAATAGCCGAATCTAAAATTCAATGGTTTGGTGTCATCTCTTTGGGCGAAGGCTTTTGCAAGGTCAACGTGATAACTTGGAAAAGAGTGATGGGCAACGACAAATTTGCCAAACAAGGCAACTTGGTGTGCGCGAATCAGAGTCGAATAACTCAAACCCGTTTCATCTTGCACGATCAAAGGTGAATTCGCGAGCACTTGATTGGCGATCATGTTAAAGCCAACATTTTGTGGCAAATGCGAAGCCGCCTTGAACAACACGGGGTATTTCGTGAGGGTAGCAATCAAGGCAAGGTTTTGTGGTGCGTCTTGAAGGCCTGGGTTTGAAAGATCGATTTTCAGATAATCGATCACAATCGATTTACCTTGCTTGCTGGCCTGTATGCGCACCGAACGCCACCGCGGTGTATCTGTCGAGAGCTGTTGCAACGAGCCGTCTGCAGCAACTTGTATCGGTACAACACGTTCAATCTCAAAGCCCTGCAAAGTCAAAAAACTCACAATAAACGTACTGGCACCGATGTTGGCACGGGTTGAATACAAATACTTTTCAAGATAAGAGGTCACATAAAAACCATTCTCGCCAAAGTGTTGCCAGGCTGAGGTCAGCACAGCAAGACTTGGGTCGATGAGATCGGGGGCAAGGTTCGCCAAATCCAACGGACGTTCAGCGTTTTGCATCGCTATCATGACGTAGCGCTGTGCTGACGGAAACAGCTGATGCGCCGTGACAAAGTCTGGGCCAGAAAAAGGATAAAACACCGTGTCGGGCGCTACAGGTAACTCAGTCAAGGCCCACTGAGACATCGGGTCTGCAATCCTTTGACTGTAGCGTGCCCAATTTGCAGTCACCTCTTTGGAGAAAGCGGCCCAACGAGGGCTTTGCGCAAGTGCCGGCGGCAAACCGGTGACTGGCTCTTGGCCCGCCAACAGGATTGCAGCAGCGCGCACCGAAGCTGCCGTATCTTTCATTTCAGCCGCCACAGGGAGCGCTGGGGCATTGCGCGGCAGCTCGGTTGGCTGAGCAACCGCAAAAGCAGTGCGTATCGGCTCAGCGGGCTGTGGCACCGTGGCAGGGCTAGGCGACGGCTGGGTCGCCTGCACCCCTACAGCGGGGCTGCGCGACGGCTCGGTCGTCTGTATCCCTACAGCGGGGCTGCGCGACGGCTCGGTCGTCTGTACCCCTACAGCGGGGCTGCTAGGCGGCTCGGTCGTCTGAGCGCAGCCGATACCGACAAGCAAGACTCCTGCAGCTGTTGCCAGACGGATGGACCTTTGAAACTCACGCATAATTTTTCTTTAAGTGGATTAGGACTGCAACTAAGATATTGAGCTAAATTGGCGATGAAGTTTAATCCAAGTCACACATTTTCGGCACAAACACTATGTACACCCTCTACTTTCGCGCTCGGTTTTGGTTTTTGGCTTGTGCTCTCGGGGCGCTCGGACTTGGGTCATCAGCCCATGCCCAGAACCAGCCCTACCCTAACCGTCCTATCAAACTGGTTGTGCCCTACCCAGCCGCAGGCAATGCCGACATTACTGGGCGAGTCATTGCCAAAAAGCTGGGGGCCCTGCTCAACACGACGGTGATTGTTGAAAATCGCAGCGGTGCTAACGGCATGATCGGTACCGATGCCGTGGTGAAAGCGCCAGCTGACGGCTACACGCTGCTGATGGCCGCAAGCGGTCCTATTGTGATCAACCCCGTCCTGTATGCCAAGGTACCCTACGATCCAATCAAAGACTTGCAACCAATTAGTCAGATCTTGTCGTTTCAGTATGTATTGGTCGTCTCTGCAGCCTCATCGATCAACACGTTGAACGATGCGGTGCTGCAGGGCAAAGCGCAGCCAGGCAAGCTGAGTTTCGGCTCAACCGGCATCGGCGGTGGGGGCCACTTGGCCGGCGAAATGTTTTCGATCTTAAGTGGTGCACAATTTAATCATGTCCCCTATAAAGGCAGCGCGCCAGCTCTCGTGGATCTGCTGGGCGGGCAACTCGCCTTTACGTTTGATACCGTGTTAACCGCCTCACCTTTAATACAAGAGAAGCGGTTAAAGGCCTTCGCGGTGTCAGGGCCAACACGCGCGCGTTCGTTACCCAATATCCCCACCATGCAAGAGGCGGGTTTTAAGGATTTTGATATTACGCAATTTATAGGTTTGCTTGCTCCAGCCGGAACCGAACCAGCCATCATCGAACGGCTCAATGCCGCTAGCGTTCAGGCGGTAAAAGACCCCGAGGTCATTGAGGCCTTGCAGACCAAGGGAGGCAACGATCTGGTGGGTAGCTCTTCAGCTGAGTTTGCAGGGCTCATTAAACGAGAGCTTGCGATGTACAGCACCTTAATTAAGCGAGCCAACATCAAAGCAGAATAACGCTGTCAGTATCTGTCTACAAAAACGTTAGCCCAACAGACTAGATTTTTTTGAATTGCAGCGCGTTTGTAACCACTATAAGGGCTTTCGCGCGAGGGTCGTTCGACTCTTGTAGCCTACGCGGCTTCTTATTGATAACGGCGGTTGACGTCATGCACTCTTTGGGTTCGAGTTATCGCGCGATCATCATTGGCTCATCGGGCACGATTGGTAAGGGTTTTGTTGCCGCGCTCAGGCAAGATCCAAATTGCGCGCTCGTGGTTGAAGTCTCAAGGCATGACATGCCTGGGTTTGCGCTTGAGGATGAGGTTAGCCTCGCGGCAGCCGCGACCGCGTGTGCCATACAAGGGCCCTTTCATTTAATCGTTGATGCAACTGGCGCTCTGACCATTGATGGCAAAGGTCCTGAAAAGCACTTAGGCGCATTGGACGCAGCACGCCTGCTGCGCAGCTTTCAAGTCAATGCGATCGGCCCTGCCTTATTACTCAAATATTTTTTACCGCTGCTCGCAAAAGAACGGGTCATTTACGCTAAGCTGTCTGCCCGCGTCGGAAGCATCAGCGACAATTCAAAGGGTGGCTGGTACGGCTACCGTGCCTCAAAGGCCGCGATCAATATGTTTTTACAAACAGCCGCAATCGAGTTTGCGCGTAAAAATCCACAAGCGATTTTGGCAGCGTTGCAACCAGGTACTGTTGCGTCGCCTTTATCTCAACCCTTTGCGACTCCTGATCACTGCACCCCAGTGGGTGAATCAGTCGACGGTTTGCTTGAGGCGCTCGATGCGTTGGCGCCTAAATCGTCTGCGCACTTTGTAGATTTCAAGGGTGAATCGATCGGTTGGTGACGCATCTGTTGGCCATCCCATTGTTGGCCACACCAACAGAGCCCTTCAAGGTTAATGATGCAAGTCCCTGAACCGCAACATCTAAGATCTTCGCTCATGTCATCACCTAAGTCATGCTGTTAAGCCTTTTTTGTTCAGCGCTGTATCGTTGGTCAGGCTGTGTGCCGCCTTGCTAGAACTTCGTAAGGCTTGGTGTTTAGTCAGGCGCCCATTCATTCTCTTGCGCCACATCCTAAACGAACTCTTTTTCATGTGGCTCCGCATAAAGTCAATCACCGAGGCCTCAGTGAGGCCGTACTGCAAACGAATCATTTCGAAAGGCGTTCGATCTTCCCATGCCATCTCGATGAGTCGTGACCGCTCAGCCTCGGTGAGTGGCTCGATCAGGCCCATGCGAGGGCGCCCGAACTCGCACTCATACTCATATTCGTACTAGAACTAGAACTAGAACTCGAAATCGAACTCACCCCAGCAATTTGATCAATGATTTTTTGTGAAGCCAAAAAATCTTTCAACATTTCGCAATAGGTATTTTCGTATTCGTAAGAAACAGTGTCTTTTTCTTTCGCATTTTGAGCAACCGGCGGGTGCGGATCGTCAAAAATCTGCACAACGTCCCAGGCCGTTATTGTGGCTGGATCAGCTTTGATCTCGTATCGCTTTTCGGCGCCTCTAAACGAACGAACAATGCCGTGATCGTCAAGCAACTTAAGCATGCCGTGCAAAGACGATACCGACAAGCCTAAGGCCGCTGATAGTTCACGGGTGGTTGGCGGGTGTTGGTGCCCTTTTGCCGCAATAAAAACAGTGGCGTTTAAAGCACATAAAGCTCTATTCGACAGCATAGCGACCTCTAAATCAATTTTGTTGAGTAGAAATTAACACTTTTATATCAATTTTCTAGCAATAAATCAAATTATGAGTAGATTTAAAAGGATTTTCATCAAATATATTTGCTATAATCTACTCAAATACTATTCAAATTAAATTTTACTTATATTTATGTCCTCTATTGCCCCACCTCTGTTTTATCGTATCGGCGCGGTGTCCAAGCTCGCAAATGTGCCAGTCACTACCCTGCGAATCTGGGAGACCCGTTATCGGGCTTTTACGCCTACTAAAACCCATGGACAGCACCGACTCTATGGGCAAGATGATGTGTTGCGCGCCACGTTGCTCAAGCAACTGAGTGAGCAAGGCCACGCCGTCAGTGGCATTGCCTCGCTTGACAGCACGCAGTTGCGACTCTTGCATACCCAAGGGCTCTCGGCTTCAGCCCTGCAACGGGTCGTCACACAAGCGCCACCGCTCAGCGCGTGTGTGGTCGGCACAGGATTCGCAAAACGGTTAGCGTCAAATCGCCACAAACTTGGTCTCTTTGCAGAACACAGCGAGCGCGCCAAAGTTTTCTCAGACCTGGCCACTGCGTGCGCAGCGACCGAACGCACTCCAACCGACCTGCTCTTGATTCGCCTGAACACGATTCAAGACAGCACCGTTTCAGACCTACTTGAGTTTGTGAGAAGAAGCCGCGCAACCCATACTCTACTGTTATATGTGTACGGCGCCAGCAGCAATCTGCAAACACTCAGCAATGCCGGCATTACCGTGCGCAAAGACTCGATCTCAGACGCAGAGCTCAGCGAATGGGTTCGCAACGCCAGCCTTGAGCAGGCTTTGCGAAGGGCTGGCGCACCGACGACAGGCCGCAAGGCAACTCCAAAAAAATACTCTGATGAAACACTGTCGAGGGTGGCAAATATTTCAACTGCAGTCTTGTGCGAGTGCCCACGCCACGTGGCTGAACTACTGACTCAGCTGTCGAGCTTTGAGCAATACAGCCAAGAGTGCTTAAACAAAAATTCAGCAGATCAACAGTTGCATGAGCACTTAGCCGAAGTGTCGGGTCATGCACGCGCACTGTTCGAGCACGCACTTGAACTCATCGCAGCGCACGAGGGGATTACACTCTAGCAGTTGGACAACAGGCTATCTAATCGAACACCTAGCGAGTCAATCCTCTGACACGCTCACTGCTAGGGTCTTGGCTATCACTTTTCAGTTTGCAGCGCGTACTCTTGTAACTGCTCAAGCGTGACAAACTCGAGGGCTTTGGCGTGAGTGCTTTCAAGAATCACAAACGGCGCCACACCGGCATGTAACGCTTCTTTCCAGCGCAGGGCGCACAGGCACCATCGATCACCCTCTTGCAAACCGGCAAAGCGATACTCGGGCCGCGGTGTCGACAAATCATTGCCGCGACTTGCCGAAAACTCTAAAAACTCTTGTGTGACCTTGGTGCAAACGACATGGCTACCCAAATCCTGCATGTCGGTGTTGCAGCAGCCGTCGCGGTAAAAACCTGTCAACGGGTCGTAAGAACAAGGCATTAGTTCAGTGCCCAACACATTCAAGGCATTTGCAGTCATTTTCGACCCTTTAAACCAAAAAAACAGAGTAAATTTCAAACACTAAGGTTAAACCTTTTGACCCAACCGTGGGCAGCTAAATACTTCATGTCTAACACCAATTTACCCGCAGCTCACACTTCAATCATCGTTCAGTTCGATTCGCTCAAAGACTTCATCGCGCGTGCGTTGCAAGCCAACGGGCTGCCCGCTGAGCACGCAAACAAAGTTGCCTCACTGATGGCACAGGCCGATCTGCAGGGCTCTGACGGTCACGGCGTGATTCGCTTACCGCAATACGTCAAGCGCATTCGAGCAGGTGGCATCAACATCAACCCGCAAATCAAAGTCGTACAAGACAAGGCCGCGATGGCCGTGGTCGATGGCGACAACGGGATGGGGCATCTGGTGGTGTCGCACGCGGTTGAGCTCGCGATCAAAAAAGCTGCCGACGCTGGCGTCGCTTGGGTTGGCACGCGCAATAGTAATCACGCGGGCCCGGCCTCGCTCTATGCGCGCATGCCAATCGAGCACGACATGATTGGTTTGTATTTTGCAGTGGGCAATGCCAACCATTTACCGCCTTGGGGCGGAATGGATATGCTGCTCTCCACCAATCCAATCGCGGCGGGCATCCCTGCAGGAAGCGAACCTGCCGTCGTGCTAGACATGGCAACAACCGTGGCGGCTTACGGCAAAGTCAAAGCCAAAGCCAAGCGTGGTGAAACCATGCCAGAAGGCTGGATGATCGATCGCCAGGGCCGCCCCCTCACCGACCCGAACCGTGCCGATGAAGGCTTTTTATTGCCAATTGGCGGGCACAAGGGGTATGGCCTCGCCTTGATCGTTGGGTTGCTGGCGGGCACGCTACAAGGTGCCTCAATGGGCAAAGAGGTCGTTGACTTCAATAAAGATCACGTGACCCCCACCAATACCGGACAAGCGATCTTAGTGATTGATTTAAAAGCCTTTGGCAAACCCGGCTTCTTTAAAGGCGCTGTCGATCAGCTTGTCAAAGATCTACGTGCAAGCGAACGCCTGCCCGGCGTTGACAGAGTGTGGCTGCCTGGCGAGCAGAGCCACGCAAAACGTTTGGCTTACAAAGAGCAAGGGATCCCTCTTGCTCCGGTTCTCGTTGCAGATTTAAATGCCTTGGCAACTGAACTTGGTATCGCGGCACTCAACATTTAATTTTTAGAGGTTTTTCATGATCCCACGTATCCGTTCAACTGGTTGGTTTCAAGGTGAAACTCCGTCTGCACAATCGCTAAACAGCAAATTGCAGTCAATAAGCTGTTTCAACGCAAACGACCTATCGACGAACCCGTTGCAAGGCAAACGTCTCTCAGTCGAGCGCTTAAAGGGCGCGCTGCTCGCCCTGTTGACGCTCGCTTCTTTTGGTTTGGCGAACGCCCAGGCGCAAGACAGCTACCCTAGCAAACCCATTCGCATGATTATTCCGTTGGCCGCAGGCAGCGCTGTCGATGGCGCAGCACGTCTGTTAACGGCCAAGATGTCGCAAAATATGGGGCAACCCATCGTGATTGAAAATATCACTGGCTCGTCGGGGCTCATCGGGGCAGATCGTATCGCCAAAGCAGCACCCGATGGCTATACGATCGGTGGAGTCAATGACAGTATCTTGACGATGTTGCCGCACATTTATTCGAATATCCCCTGGAATGCACTGAAAGACTTTGATCCGATTTCATTGGTTGCGACGATTGAGTGGGGCATCGTGGTGGCAGACCAATCACCTTACAAGACTCTCAACGATTTTATTGCGGCGGCCAAGGCAAACCCTGGCAAAATTAACTATGGTTCAGGCGGCAGCGGCAGCCCCCAGCACATCGCCATGGCGCTCTTTGCACAACGCACCGGTATCGACCTGATGCACGTCCCCTATAAGGGTGCCACACCCGCAGCTGTTGCGGCCGCTGCAGGGCAAGTCGAAATCACTTACCAAGGCTTAGGCACCGTCACCTCGTTGATCCAAGGCGGCAAATTACGCCTGCTGGCCGTCTCAACCCCCGAGCGCCTGGCGCAGTATCCAGACGTACCGACGGTGTTACAAGCGGGTATCAGCGACTTTTTCTTTAACTCTTGGTTTGCAATGATCGCCCCAGCAGGCACCCCCAAACCCGTCATTGATAAGCTCAATGCTGAAATGCAAAAAGCACTGACCGACTCTCAAACCCGCGAGCGCCTGGTAGCCTTAGGTGTGACCATCCGCGGCACCAGTGCCGCTGAGTTTAGACAAGCAACTGAAAAGCAATATGCTCTGTATGGCAAGCTGATTAAAGACAACAAGATTCAGGCAGATTGAAGCTAGCTCCAAGCTTAGACAAGCAAGTTTCGCCAGTGGCGCAACGCTTTGGTTACATCGATGCTCAACGCGGGCTTGCAGCCTTATTGGTTATCTGGCTGCACGCCACCGACGCGTTCATGCAATTGCCTACGCCACCGGCAGGTGGTCTGCTCTATACAATCTCAGCGGCAATCGATACCGGACGCGTTGGGGTCATTCTGTTTTTTGCCATCAGCGGCTTTGTGATCCCCTCAAGTTTGCGGGCAGTTGGCAATCAAACCAACTTAGACGCTCTGCGAGTCTTTTTAATTCGCAGGGTCTTCAGGCTATATCCGGCCTATTGGCTTTCGGTCATCGCCGCAGCCCTGCTTGGGCTGTATCTCATGACGCCCTTCTCAACACAGACTGTGTTGCTGAATTTGACAATGATCCAGAGTGTGTTCGGTGCGCCAGACGTATTAGGACTTTACTGGACCTTGCGTCTGGAGTTAATTTTTTATATCGCCTGCGTGCTTTTATTTACGCTGAGGGTGCTCCAACAACCGCGTTGGTTGGTAGTGGGCATGTTCAGCGGACCGATCGTTTTTGCAGTGCTGCCGCGTTGCGTGCATTGGCTCAATCCGCACTGGCTCAATCCCGCCAACTCGGGCCCCTTATTGAACTATCTGACAGAGTACGGGCTGTTTATTGCGATTATGTTTTGGGGCGCTCTTTTTCGTTGTTGGCATGATCGTGCACATACTGACGGCACTCAGCACTTCTCTGGCGCGGTTCTGTTCATCTTTCTTTCGTTTGCGTTGAGTATCTGTGCCTTGCCCTTACTCAACTGGATTTTTTACGCCTACTTGCCAAGCGCTCTGGCAGCAAAACTATCCGTATTTATGCCACCGATATCTTTAGGGTTAGGCTTGTTTATTTTGCTGTCGACAAAGCTAAAGCTCAATCACCCTATCACCACCTGGCTAGGCGAAATCAGCTACTCAATGTATCTGTTTCATCCTATTGTGTTTTACACGCTCTTCGCACTGCTGCGCGATGGTCGCTTACCGTGGCACGCCGATACTCACCTCGTAGCGTACTTACTGCTTTCCGTGCTTGGCACGATCGTGCTTTCAGCGCTGATTTATTACGCAGTCGAAAAGCCCATGATGCGACTAGGGCGTAAACTATCGGGCACACTTTTTGCTTGAAGCTTATGATATCTCTTTACTTTTAAGGAGTAAATCTTATGCACCTCAGTCGTTATTTTAAGGCCTTGCTAGCGATCTTTGCGTTTATCGTAGGCGGTTTCACTCCTACGCAGGCACAAGATACGTATCCGTCCAAACCGCTGAAGGTCGTTGTACCGTTTCCAGCGGGCGGGGCGACTGATATCTTGACGCGCGCCATTACAGAAAAACTTGCTGTGAAGCTTGGGCAGTCTGTGGTCATCGAAAACAGACCAGGTGCCGGTGCCAATATCGGTGCAGCCTACGTTTCGAAGGCCGCGCCCGACGGATACACCATCCTGATGGGCTCGATCGGTTCACACTCGATAGCAGTCAGTTATTACAAAGACCCTGGCTACAACTTCAAGAGGGATCTCACTGCGATTTCGATGGCCGGCACCTTGAGCAATATCGTTGTCGTCAGCAACGAGTTACCCGTTAAGAATTTGGCCGAGCTCGTGGCTCTGGCTAAAAAAGAGCCAGGCAAACTCACCTGTGGTTCGTCAGGTACGGGCGGCTTGATTCACTTAACTTGTGAAATGTTCAAAGTTGCCGCAGGAATTGACGTCTTGCATATCCCCTACAAGGGCACGTCGCTTTTAATGCCTGATCTCATTTCAGGACGAGTCACGATGGCGCTTGATACCTTGCCACCCTATTTGCCCATGCTCAAAGACGGTAAAGTGCGCGCGCTTGCAATCACCACTTCCAAACGCTCGGCGCTGATGCCCAATTTACCCACCATAGCCGAGTCGGGCTATCCAGGGTTTGAATCGATTGCAAGTTACGGCTTTTTTGCGCCGACTGGCACATCGCCTGCAATCATCGAGCGCTTAAATCGCGATATCAATGCGGTACTGATTGACCCTGAACTCAAGGCAAAGTTGGTGCAGCAGGCAATTGAGCTTGAGGGTAGTACACCCCAAGCGCTGGCAGCCTTTGTGGATGGTGAAATCGCTAAATGGGCGAACGTCATCAAGGCCAGCAACATTCAGCGCGAATGATTGAACCAACCTGAGCGCAGCCCCTAAGCTACGTCGGCTTCGGGGCTGCGCTCGGCACCGTATTGCGTAACAACAACAGCGGGGGCAACACCAGCAGCCACGCGATACGAGCTTGATACCGATGGTGGGGTTTAGAGAGCGCCCCGGTTGCGAAGGCGTTTGCCACAACGCCTAGCCAAAGTATCAAAATAAAACTCACAACTAATTTGGTGTGCACGCGCTCAAGCGTTGCGTGAGTGTGATTTCGCTGTGTGGTGCGCTTGCGCCACGCCACAAATAGCACATACAGGCCAAATACTGCCGCACAATAAAACACCCCGACATTCAGACGACTGAACCAGACAGCATCTGCGACCAGCGTATTCTTCATTTGTCGAGAACCGTTCATGCTCTCAAGCTCTGCTGCTGCAAAATGCTGGCGCACACTTTTGGCTACCGTCACGTCCAGATGATCAGAATGCAAGGTGTCGCCCAACTGAATCATCCACAGCTGCTGGGCCATATTGTTTAGGCCAGAGAGCAAGACGGGCCAAGGCCTTGTACGCAGTACGTAGGACACGATCTCTGAGGCCTCTGGTGCCAAGCCAATTGGGCCACCAGGATGGCTCCAGACAGGACCCTTGCCATTCCATAAAAACTCATCGCTATCCGTAGGCAATCGGTCGACCCATGCGCAGAGATACCAGTTTTTTTGTGCACAGTATTTTTCTAGTATCTCTTTGGTGTTGCCATCGCCCGACAAACGAGCAAGCATAAAGACTGAACCATGTGGAGAGATCGCAGCGTTTTGAAACGCATACAAATTGGTGCCAAGCAACAGTGCAATGGCGCAAGCCAAGGGCAATACCGCGACTGCTAGACGACGCCAACCAAGACAGAGCACGCCAAGCAAACAGGCAGCAGCAATCACAAGATGCGACAGATGAACCGCGATCGCCAAGGCACCAAGCACGACCAACCACACCACTTCAACACGATTCAAACGCGTCGAAAAACCTAACAAAAAAATACACAGCACCGCGATTGCCGCAAAAATGTCAGGCATTAGAAAACTCACGAACCAGGGGGCTGTACTCGCTAACGCGAGTGCCCCACAGATAAGCAGATGACGCTTGGCGACAGGCCAGGTCACCGAGACCAGACTTGGGCGGGGTGACACCGCCTGCGCGGCCTTTGGCTCAGGCGTCAAGGTCACAATCACCAACCAAAGCAAATGCGACACGAGCAGCGCCTGTGCAATTACCACTAACCAAAGCGTTTGCCACGCATGAAATAAAAGAATCAGAGGGCCATAGATGTAAGGCTTGTCCCAATTCATAAAGCCGGCCACAGGCTGCGAGATGAAGACATGCGAGTCGCTATAGAGCAGTGGATAGCCGTTGTAGATGGCGGGCCAGAGCAACGACAAACCGCCGATCACGATACAACTAAGCTGGATAAGTTTTGAATTCATCAATATTTTCAATACTTTAAATAGAACTATTCGGTCAAGATGTACTGTATAAATCAATAAAAATGTACTAATTTATCTTGCTAAGATATACTCTGCCACACTGAGGTAACCTACCGATGCCACTCCCACGTTCAATCCCTCCAGGCCAAACGCAGTTCACTGCGCAACGCTATCGAACCTTGCTTGAGCAACGCGGGCACCGCGTGCCCGCCAGTTTAAAAAAACTCACAACTCAGGATGATGCTCAGCCTGAATTAATGCTCGAGCAAATCCAACAGCTTGAACGCGCAAAACTCACCACCCAGGCTGATTACCTCACTATCCGCACTGCGGCACGACTCAGGGTGCTGCGGGGCTCGGGGCAAACCGAGGCACGAACCGCCTACGGCACAGTCGAAGCCGATCGACAACGCCTCAAACGCACTCAACAAAAGCTTCAGCATACACAGGCGCACGAACAGGCGATTCAAGTCTGGGCAAACGGCGGTCGCTTTGCAGTGTATTCAGCTGTCATGAAAGAATTACCCGCTGATCAAGTCATCTTGGCCGATCAACTTTTAATGGATTTGATGAACAAGCAGCCCTACCTTGAGGCCGCGCAATATCAGCTGATGCTTTCGCTAGCACTCAAATCAGCCTGAGTCATCGCGAGCCCTGACGCGAACGCGTTATACCAAACGCTGCAACCAACCATGACGATCGGGCAAGCGCCCTGATTGAATATCGGTGAGCTCTTGTCGTAAGGACATGGTGAGTTTGCCCGCTGCTGCATGTTCGTCACCCGCAATAAAGCCACGCCCTTTAAGCGCCGCAATCGGCGTCACCACAGCAGCTGTTCCGCACGCAAACGCTTCTGCGACTTCACCTGAAGCGATACCATCACGCCACTCGTCAATGGTAATTTTGCGCTCTTGCACTTGATGACCACGATCGCGAGCAAGTTGGATAATGCTCATGCGCGTGACACCTTCAAGAATGCTACCCGTCAACTCGGGTGTAACCAGCGTGCCATCCTTGAGCACCAAAAATACGTTCATGCCGCCGAGCTCTTCGACGTACTTACCTTCTTGCGAATCTAAAAATAACACCTGAGGGCAACCGTTCTCGTAGGCCTCTTGCTGAGGCAACAGCGAGGCTGCATAGTTACCACCGCACTTGGCAGCACCTGTGCCACCATAGGCCGCACGCGCATGATCTTCAGCCAGCCAGATCATCACAGGCGCGACACCCTTGGAAAAGTAAGGGCCCGCTGGGCTTGCGATGACATAGTAGGCCGCACGGTGCGCCGAACGCACGCCCAGAAAGCTTTCATTGGCAATCATGAAAGGACGAATATACAAACTCATTTCGCCTGAACCTGGTACCCAGGCTGCATCGGCGGCAACAAGTTGCTTAATCGACTCAAGAAACAAATCTGTTGGCAGTGGCGGCAAGGCGAGCCGCGTGGCCGAACGCTGCATGCGGGCAGCATTTTGTTCAGGACGAAACGTCCAGATTGAACCATCGGGGTGACGGTAGGCTTTCAGGCCTTCAAAAACCTCTTGGGCATAGTGCAAGACCGACGAAGCCGGATCAAGCATTAAGGGGCCGTAAGGCTTGAGCGCGGCGTCGTGCCAGCCTTGCTCGAGCGTCCAGTCAATCGACACCATGTGATCGGTAAAGTACTTACCAAAACCGGGGTTTGCGACGATCGCTTCGCGCTCGGCCTGAGGCGCAGGATGAGTAGACTTGAGCGATCGAAAGGCGAGAGTAGATTGTGCAGTCATGGCAAGGTTCAAGTGATTAGATATATTTTCACTTGATTATAGCCATGTGATTGCCGATTACCTCAATCGCGCTCTTGCAAGCGCAGCCTGCGCTCTTGCTCTTCGCGGCGGGTGTCTTCGATCTCTTGCAGCAAGCCAGCCATATCAACTGGTGTCGTGTCGGCCGCCACAAAGCCCGTCAAGGCGGTTTCGGGCGTTAAGGTCCCAGCCACATAGTGTTGCCAAATTTCTTTGGCATAGGCCATTGTCAGCAATTGAGGGGCAAACTGACCAAAATAAACGGCCAGATTTTGCACATCACGCGACAGCATCGCAGCAGCCTCGTTATTACCTGCAGCGTCAACAGCCTGCGGCAAATCAATAATCACGGGCCCGCTAGCCGCCATCAAAATATTGTATTCAGACAGGTCACCATGGATCACCCCAGCACACAGCATCCGGACGACCTGGTTAATCAAATACGCATGATGCTCAAGAGCCAACTCTGCTGTGAGCTCGACATCATTGAGGCGGGGCGCCACTTGACCGTCAGCATCTGTGACGAGTTCCATTAACAGGACACCATCCGTGCAAATATAGGGCTGGGGCACTCGCACCCCCGCGTTTGCCAGACGAAATAGCGCATCGACTTCAGCGTTTTGCCACGCTTCTTCTTGCATTTGCCTGCCGTAGCGTGTGCCTTTTTCCATGGCGCGCGCCTGACGACTATTTTTAACTTTGCGCCCTTCGGTGTAGGACACCGCGTTTTTGAAGCTGCGTTGCTTGGCGTCTTTGTACACCTTGGCACACCGCACCGAGTCGCCACAACGCACCACGTAAACGGTGGCTTCTTTGCCGCTCATTAGTTGACTGAGAACTTCGTCGACTAAACCTTCTTCGACAAGCGGCGCGAGACGCTGCGGGACTTTCAATGGCTGCTCCGTGTAAGCTTGCCGCTCAGTGGGCCGAGTTCGTTAAGTGAGCTCTAAACTGGGCAAGTGCCGACACTTTACAGGTTTGTGAGCCAAAGCGTGCGCCTTTGTCAGGCATAGCACCTACCCACGCCAGCGACGGTGCCCCCAATGCCTATGACCGGGGTACCTCTGAGGGTACCTCACAACAGGCACCACGATCCGTGGAACAGGCGCGACGTACACAGGCGTGTACGAATAACTGGGCGCATACCCGTAACCATAACCGTACACCGCAGGTTGTGGGCCATAGGCAACACAGCCTGTTAGCAAGGCAAACACCCCTACGACCATACCGCGCAAGGCTCTCATTGGCTGGCTCCTCTGTTGAGTTGAACTGAGGCCTAGCTTAGAGATGTTCTTGAGCCCCGGTAAGGGGTCCAAGCCATGCAACCTGTTTCGATCGATTTCAGAGGCTTTCAGCGCGTTTTTTTCACCCGTCTTACACCGGCAACGAGTCAGCTTACTGGCCTGTTTTGCCCTTTACAACGTCGCTGCTTGACTAGCGCGAAGCCAAAGCCGCCTCAACCGCCAACGCGACTGCAGCGAGCGCCGCATCATTACCCCTCACCGACGACAGCATCAACCCCACCGCCTGCTCGCCGGCAATGTGGCAAGGCAAGCTAAACGAGCAGCCATCCAAAAAGTTAAAGGCAAACGTGTTGCGCAACATCTGGCCATTTGCCTTAAAAAATGCTTCATCAGAGGTCTCAAGCGTGGCAATCTCTGGTGCAATAATCGGCGTGGTCGGGCAAAGCACCGCATCAAACCCCTCGATCGCATGCTCAACTCTTGCAATCCAATCTAACCGGTTGTCGAGCATTGCAAGATACTGTTGTGCCGTCACGGGCGCCCCAAGCGCAACACGTGCGGCGACACGGTGATCAAAGCCCTCTTTGGATTTAGCCAAACGCGCATGATGCACGGCATAGGCCTCGATCGGCGATAGGCCACCAGGCGCATTGAGTTTAGGGATCTCGGATAACTCAGCTAACGGGATGTCAATAATCTGAGCACCCGCGGCCGCCAACATCGACACACTGCGCGCAAAGGCCTTAGACACCGTCGCGTCTAACCCCTCTAACAAAGTCGTTTGGGGTAAGGCAAAGCGCATACCAGACAAGGGACGCCGCTTGACTTTCAGCATTGCGCCTGACAACACACCGTCGACGGTCAAACAATCTTGGACACTACGCGTCATCGCGCATGCGGTGTCGAGCGAGCGGGCAAGCTCCATCGCCCCAGTGAGTGGCACACGAAATTGAGAGCTTTTAAAACCGACGATTCCACACAGTGCGGCTGGCACACGAATCGAACCGCCAGTATCCGATCCCAAACCTGCCACCGCCAACCCTAACGCCACCGAAACGGCCGCCCCCGATGACGAGCCACCTGGCACGCGCGCAACCTTAGCATCTGTCGGATTGACCGGGGTACCGTAATGGGGGTTGATGCCGATCCCTGAAAAAGCGAATTCGGTCATATTCGTTTTCCCAATAATGGCCGAACCAGCCGCACGCAGTCGCGCAACGACGGGAGCATCATGCGTTTGCACCGGCTCACCCTTGCATACGATCGAGCCTGACATCGTGGTTTCGCCAGCTACGCCATAGAGGTCTTTGATAGAGACTGGCAAGCCGGCTAAAGCCGGTTGCTCAAGCCCCGCTGCCTGAGCCGCATCGGCTTGACGCGCCACCGCCAGTGCCGCCTCTGGATACAGCATCGTGAAAACACTGTTAGCCGATGCCTTGGTCGCATTTTCTAAGGCCTGCGAGACAAGGGCTTCGCGTGTCGTTTCACCACGTGCGAGGCGGGCGTTGAGCTGATCGATAGTTTGGGTGATGTGGGTCATGATGCATGAAGAAAGAAGTGTTAGAAAAAATTTATGTGCTTGGCGCGTAAAACCTCGCCGTTCAGGGAGAGGAGGATATCAAGTGGGTCGAGATGCTCAGAACTAAAACGGGCTCGAGTTGAGTCGTGGTAATCGCTAAATCCCCTCTAATCACCGCCTGCGTGGTAATCAGAAACACTGATGACTTCATACAGGCATTGCCTAAAAAACTAGCGTCACGCTACGAGCGGCAAGACTTCAACCGAGTAGCGATGCTTGATACTACGTTTGCGCCGAGGGTCACGGATTTCAAGTTCCATTTGAGTCGCTGCCCGAATGCCCTCACCCTTAGCGTTTGGGATAGCACCAAGCGTACCGCACGAAACAAAGCTACCTTCGTCAATGTGCGGGCCCGCGAAGCAGCCGTTGCGCAACGATTCAAGCGGTCGGATCGCGCCGAACGCGCCCTTCTGATAGTCAACCCACTTGCCATCTTCAAAAATGCGTGAGATCAGCTCGAGTTCGTCTTGATACGCCGAGACGTCAGACCACCGCCAAGCCGAAGTGCCAGTCGGTTTAGGACACAACTGCTTGGACACTGCGATCGAATACGTTTCAACACGCCGGTCGGTGTGATCAGAGCCAACGGTCAGCCACCATTCACCACCGGTGTAAAACAAAACTGGCTCGACCTCGCCTGAACTATCTGGCCCCACAACCTGGATCGTTTCGGTTTGCGTGAGTAACAGGGCGCTGCCGCGGTAGTAAAGCGGCACGGTAGAAGGCGCGGGCACACCGATCAAACCGAGTTCATGAATGTGGTGTTCGATCGCCGCCGCATCACGCCCTGTCCAACCGGCAATCACATAATGTCTGGGGGCAACAGCGGCTAGCGTTGTGGTAATCGTGCCATCAGCACCAACCGCTTCGCAAGAAAAATACAGGTGAGATTTCATCATGATGATTTGAAGAATAAGAAAGTAAAAAGTTGAACGACATGTGCGAAACTCCTCTCCCTTCAGACTTGGAAAGAGGTCAAGACAAAACCGCTGGCAACCATAACGCGATCGACGGAAACACCATCAGAATAATAATGGCCAACATGTAGACAAACATAAAGGGCATCACACCCGAAAAAACATCGGTGATAGGCCCAGGCTGTCGTCGCATGCCTTGTAAGACGTAAAGCACCGTGCCATCCGGCGGGCTAATCATTGCGATCTCGACCAGCATTGTGATCACGACGCCGAACCAGATTGGATCGTAGCCAAGTGCGGTGACCACTGGAAACAGCAACGGGACGGTGCAAATCACCATCGACAGGCCTTCCATGAAGGTGCCAAGGGCTAAATAAAAGCCAATAATCACTAACATGATCGCCCAACCTGGCAGGGGCAAACCTGTTAAAAACTTTGCCAACATTTGCGGCACACCTAAAGACGACAGAATGTAGTTCAACACGTAAGCGCCAAACAAAATCAACGCAATCATCGAGGTGGTGCGCGCCGTGGCATGTAACGACTCAGAGATCATTTTCCAGTTGAGTTTGCGATCGACCAACGCCAAGATCAAACTGCCCGCCACGCCGAGTGCCGCAGATTCGGTTGGCGTGGCTAGGCCCGCGTAAATGGTGCCCAACACGAGCCCGATTAACAAGGTCGTAGGCAATAAGTCTGACAAGCTTGCGACCTTGTGTCGCCAGGTGACACCCATCGCCTTGGGGTCAGCCCGTAACTTGAGCTTGTAGCTGTAGTAAAGAATCACCAACACAAATAAGAGCACCACCAAAATACTCGGGCCAATGGCAGCGATGTAGAGCGCACCGACCGAAGTTTCGGTGATCAAACCGTAAATAATGAACGTGATGCCTGGCGGGATCAGGTTGCCTAAAGCCCCGCCCGCAGCAAGCGAACCCAGCACTAATTTTGGTGGGTAATGACTTTTTTCAAAATACGGCAAGGCGACCGAGCCCATCGTTGCCGCCGTTGCCACGCTTGAACCCGCCACCGCAGAAAAGACCCCGCATGCCAAAATATTGGTGTGTAACAAGCCGCCCGGCAACCGACCCATCCAGACATTCAAGCCACGATACAAACGCTCAGACAAACCGGCGCGCAACATGATCTCGCCCATCAGCAAAAAGAGCGGCACCGATACCAAGACAAAGTTTGTGGACGGCGCCCAAATCATCTCGCCGAGAAAATTCCAAAACGGGCGATCTGACAACGAAAAGCCCGCCAAGAGCGCAAGCGATGAGAGCGCGGCACCGACGTAGATACCACCCGCAAAAAAACCGGCAAACGCCCCTAATACCGCCAATAACGCCCACCAAGGCACCGTTGTCGCGGATAAGGCCGCGGCACTATCCGAGCCGCCAAATAAGCTGGCACCACCAATCACGATCGCCATGATCACAATGAATACGATCGCAATCATTGACTGCCCTGCTTATGAGTAGACGAAACGCTGGGAGTCTGAGTAGGTGCCTGTGGCTCAGCAACCACCCCAGTAGGCGAATAGCCAGGCGCCTGCATATGTGCTTGTGCCTCGGCAACCGCTTCGAGTGTTTCGGCCGCTTCGTCTTCGTAAGTACGCGCCATTAAGGCACGATCCATGGCGCTAAGATCGCCATGCATTAACTGCCCGACAGAACGCAGCGCCAGAGCAAGCGCTGCCAGAAATAACAACACAAAGCCTGCTGCCCACAAGCCCTGCGGTAACACTAACGGCGTGCGTAAGGTGGTGAGATCCGTGGCGTTAAACGCAAACGAATCGTTGGCGATTGAAACTGCACCGTACACATAAAATCCGGTCGACACCAACAAGGCCAGCAACGAAGCTAAATGTAACCACACGCGCACACACAGGGGCATGCGCTGCACCAAGACATCGATGCGCACATGACCGCGCTCAAACAGTGTGCCCGCCAACCCCCAGCTCATCCCAACCGCCATCAGATAGCCGGTTAGTTCAGTGGTGGATTCGGTTGAAAAACCCAGAAACTTTCGAGCAAAAATATCAAAACAGATCAGCACCGTGATCAGTAGATAGCAAAAGCCCGCTATCCACATCGCACGGCGACTGAGCCATTCAAGACCGTGATGCATACTTACTTACCAGCGGTGTATTTCACCCCAGTAATCGGTGCGATCACCTCGTTGTAAACCACACCGCAACGGTCACCACAGCGTTTGACCCAGGCGGGCAAGACTGTGTCAGCCAGACTTGCCTGAATCAAGCTTGCCTCATTTGGCTGAGCCTTAACTTCTGCCATAGGCTTTTTGACCAGCGTTGCCAATTTACCCGAGCATCCCTCTGCACGGCCAACGTTACACGCCACACCATCGGCGGTCGCCTCTTCGCCAAGTTTCCACTGGGCATTTTCAATTGCGGCAAACGTCTTTTCGAACTGAGCACGAATCGAAGGCTCAAGCTTGTTCCACCAAGCCAAATTCACAAAGTAACCAGCGGTCGACCAGGATAAAGATAGGGTGTGAAGATGTGTTGTCACCTCTGGCCATTTCACGCCATTGCCCGAACCCGAACCTGTGATGCCGCAATCGACGGTGCCACGTTCAAGCGCTGTGTAGACTTCACCGAAGGCAAGTGAAACAGGCTGTCCGCCCAACGCTTTGACTAGATCACCCGCCGAAGGCCCGTTGATTCGAACTTTCAGACCTTTCAAGTCGGCTAACGACGCAATTGGCTTACGGCAGAACAGCATCTGGCCCGAGAACGGGTACGTTGCCACAAGTTTGATGCCTAGTTTTTCGAGCTCTTTATTGGCAACCGGCATCATCGCGTCTGCCACTTTGCGCGCTTGTGCAATGCCAGGATTCAAGCCTGCCAGGTCGATGCCGTCGAGCATCGGCACGTCGCCTGAGACTGTTGTGAGCGGGCCCGCTGCAATGTCAACTTGACCCGAACGCACCAAGCGCAGCACTTCAGGACCATTAACGTTGCGCTCTGGCCAAGACGAGAGCGTGATTTCAACCCGACCGTTGGTGGCCGCCTTCAGACCATCACGCAACATGGGTTGATCCACCTGGGTGTACTGCGGAATCGTTGGCGACACCTGCGTAATGGCTTGCACCGCAATCTTGGGCCCCGTTGCAGCTGTTTGAGCCGACACACTTGATAACTGCATTGCAGCAAACAGGGCTGTGACCATCACAGATCGATTTAACACGTTCATCTATAAGCTCCTAAAGTATGACAAGACAACAAAGAAATGACTGGCCCACGCGGATTCATCGGGACTTTGCTTTGGCGGGCATGAAGCGCTGCGAAAAAAGAGTACCAAACAACGACTAAAAACTTGCCAAACTATTATTCGTTAAATCGGTCACAAGCATTGAGCCCGGTGCATGCGTTAAACAAAACGCAGGCTTCATCGCCATCGCCACAGATTGCGGCGTGACGCCACAGGCCCAAAACACAGGCATCTCATCATCATGGATGGTGATCGATTCACCAAAATCGGGTTTGTTGATATCTTGGATCCCAATCAAGTGCGGCATGCCGATATGAACCGGCGCGCCGTGCACGCTTGGAAACCGAGAAGTCACCTGCACAGCTCGCACAATATCGGCTGGGCGCATTGGACGCATAGACACCACCATCGGACCGTGAAACACGCCCGCCGGCGTCGTGGCGATATTGGTTCGATACATCGGCACGGTGCGCTGCTCTTCGATATGCCGTAAAGGAATTCCCGCTTCAACTAGGGCTTGCTCAAACGAAAAAGAGCAACCTAAAACAAAGCTCACTAGATCGTCGCGCCATTGACTTGCAATATCGTAGGGCTCGTCAACCAACACACCGTCTTTGTAGACACGATAACGCGGAATATCGTAACGAATATCAACGTCTTCACCTAGGCTGGGCAGCATCGGGTTGCCCGGCTCGGATACGGCCAAAATTGGACAGGGTCGAGGATTACGCTGACAAAAAAGCAAAAAATCGCTTGCCAGGTCTTTAGGCAGGACCATCAAATTGCCTTGCACATTGCCCGGAGCCACACCTGCGGTATGACCGCGCGCCTCGCCGTTGCGGCTACGCAAACGGGCTTTGTGGCCAGGGTTGATGGTTTGCGCAGACAGCGCCGCTCGGCTAACCGCTTTTGGCAGACTGAGGTCGTTCATCGAGGCACCTTCTGGTAAATAAGAATCACTCGCAACATCCACCAAAATACGTAAATAGGAAACGCTCGAAGCATCGATCGTGACACGCTTTACACAATCGGCTGCGAAGTATTGAGTGTGGCTTGCTCGGAGAACCGCGTCAAGTCTTTACTGACTCGAAGGCAGCGCTACCAGCCTAACATGCTAACAATTACCTTTAAGAGCAAAGCAACCTCCTCCTCGTGAACAGGCAACAGCCTCGTCCTGACCTGCTACGATAAGCACTCAATTTTTTGAGGCATTTCTACATGGCAAACTCTAAACCTGCAAAGCTGCACGAACGTCTGAAACAACCCGGTCTGGTCACCGCACCCGGCGTCTACGATATGGTGTCACTGCGACTGGCAGACAGCTTTGGCTTTGACGCTCTGTACATGACCGGCTTTGGTGCCGTGGCGTCGCATTTGGGCTTACCGGATGCCGGCCTCGCGACCTATAGCGATATGGTCGGCCGAGTAGGATCCATGGCAAAAATGGCGCGCACGCCCTTAATCGCCGATGGCGACACAGGGTACGGCGGCTTGTTAAACGTACGCCACACCGTGCAGGGCTACGAACTAGCCGGCGCCTCGGCGATTCAACTCGAAGACCAAGAGTTTCCTAAAAAGTGTGGCCATACTCCCGGCCGACGCGTGATCCCGATGGCGGATATGGTCAAAAAGATCAAAGTCGCTGCCGAAGCCCGTCAGTCAAAAGATTTTTTGATTATTGCGCGCACTGATTCGCGCACCACGCTTGGGTTGGATGAAGCACTGCGACGCGCTGAGGCCTATGCCAAAGCCGGCGCAGACATTTTGTTTGTCGAATCACCCGAAACCCAAGAAGAAATGCGCAAGATTGGCGCATCATTTGATTTGCCGTTGTTGGCGAATATGGTTGAAAAAGGTCGCACGCCTGTCTTAAGCAAGGCTGACCTTGAAGCACTAGGTTTTAAGTTAGCGATATTTCCGGTGACAGCGCTGTTAGCAGGCGTTCAGGCAATGACTAAGGTTTATCAACACTTTAAAAGCACTGGCTCATCGACGGACAATACCGTTGAGCTGTACGACTTTACTGACCTGACAAAACTCATGGGTTTTGAAGATGTTTGGGAATTCGACAAGCGCCATGCCGATTAACCAGCGTTCGCAAAATTAACCACACTGCTGTCGCAACACGCAAACCTTGAAAGCGATAAAATGTCTTGAAGTTCAGTGGGTGATTGCTGTACACAGTTTCGCTGAACATTCAAATTTGCCTTAGCTGTTTGTTTAAAGTTGTACGTTGTTTCGCTCACAAAGCACTTTTATTCTCAGGATACAGATATGACAACCTCACGTCGCCAATTCATGATGTTCTCGGCCGGTTTGGCCACTTTGCCTCTTGCACAACAAGCTAACGCGCAAGCACTGATCGGTGAATCCGAGCCTCAAGCGGTTGCGCTGGGCTACAAAGCAGTCGCCACTCAAGTCGATAAGGCCAAGTTTCCTAAGTATGTTGATGGCCAAGTTTGCAGTAACTGCCAACTGTACGTTAGCAAATCACCCGAAGCTGGCACCTGTGCCATTTTCCCCGGCAAGCTTGTTGCCGGACCAGCATGGTGTAACGCTTGGGTCAAAAAAGCTTAAGCGATTACCGAAAAAAACCGCTGCACTGCAGCGGTTTTTTTGTCATCATTTTGCGTGTCAGGCTAAATACTTCAATCGCCATCCGCCTAAACCTTACTGGGCCACCACTCGGGCGTCGGTACCCGCACCTTCGATATAAACTTTTTGGCCTACACGAAAGTTACCGGTCGGCTGTGTGACAGTCACTAACACACCACTGCTGGTACGAACAAAAATTTGTTGACCTGCAACGGGCTTGTCATAATGTTTTTGAATTTCATTGCCACCCACAGCGCCACCCACCGCACCGAGAACCATCGCGACAGCTTTACCCGTGCCCGAGCCAATAAGCGCCCCAACCCCCAAACCGCCCAGCGCACCAATCACAGCCCCTACGCCAGTTTCGTGGTTATTCGCGATTTGTGTTGCGGTAATTTGTTGGATCACACCTGAGCGAATTTCGAGCGGAGCGGAAGGCGTCGTTGGCGCACAAGCGGTTAAACCTAAAGTGAATAAAATAGTGACTGTACCAGCGACGATTCTTTTAAACATTGAGGATCTCGATTAAAAAGGGAAGTTGCGTAATTGTACTTCCAAGTTATGATTCAGTTGAATGATTCAGAAACCGCATCTCAGGATCTGAATCGACTCGAAAGACCGCGATTGCAATACCATTGAGCCCTTATCCCTTCGACCAAAACGGCGAAGCTCCACGGAAATCATGATGAAAAAACACATTGCACTGCTTTGCCTGGCGCTCGCCAGTGCGACCACCTCGGCGCAGCAAGCCCCGGCAGCCACAACAACCACTGAAAAATTTGTCGGCCTGTGTACGAGCACAGCAGACGCAGCGGCTCAAAACTTTTGCCACGGCTACAGCCAAGGTGTCTACGAAACCTACCTCGTGACGCGTCACCCGCAAAAAGCCCCTGCCTTTGTCTGCGCGCAAACCTCTACCCTGACACGCCAACAACACATTGATAACTTTATCAAGTGGTCAGTTGCGCATCCACAGTTCAAGCAGGCCTCAGCCTCAGACACGATTTTGCGCTATTTGGGCGAGACGTTTCCTTGCAAACGCTAACGCGGTTGATAGCTTTGTACACAACGTCTGACTTCGTTACGTTTTAAGGATTGATGATGAAAAAAATCTTATTAGCTTTACCTGTTTGCGCAGCACTCATGCTTGGTGGCTGTTCGAACATGAGCAACACTCAACAACGGACACTCTCAGCGGGTGCGATTGGCGCCGCGGCAGGTGCGGGCATTGCGCTGATCGCCGATGGCAACCCCATTTGGGGCGCCTTAGGCGGAGCGGCCATTGGTGCCATCGGTACTTATGTTTACGACAAACACGAAAACGCGAAGTCTAACTAAGCACTCACGGTCTGAGCGGTCGACTACGCAAGCAGGCAGAGCGTAGTCGCCGCCAGATCAAGTCGCTGCCAAGTTTACAAATATTTAAACCAGGCCGTACCCACTCAACCGCTTACTTGTGATCGACGTTGGGTTGATTTTTCCAGCGGCGGTGCATCCACCACCACTGCTCTGGCTGCCGCACAATTGCCAACTCAAGAGCCTGATTGAACGCGCGCGTGTTACGCGTGATTTCACTCCCGACATCATCATCTACGATTGGTGTGAGTGGGGGTAAAAACCGTAACACATGCGTGCCATCGGGTTCGCGCCAAGAGGCTGCCGGTACCACTGGCGCACCAGTCGCCAAAGCAATGAGGGCCATGCTTTTATAGGTACCTGCGGCATAGCCAAAAAACTCAACCTCAATGCCTTCTGGCCGCCTGGCATATTGATCAAACGGAAAAACGATGACGTCGCCGCGTTCAAGCGTCTCAACAATCTCTTCAAGAGAGCCACGTCGCCCCACCACACCAAATCCTGCTTTTTTAAAGCGATTCGTCAGTAGATCACTCAGCCATTTGGGTTTGATCGGCCTTCGCAAAAAATGAATGTGTCCCTTCACCTGCGGAAAATGCTCGATTCCAGCAACTGTAGACACCTCAAAGTTGCCGAAGTGGCCCGTCAAAATCAAGACCCCTTTGCCTCGGGCATAAGCGTCCCACATGATAGATACGTCTTCAACTCTCACGACATCTTTTTTTTGCTGCGTGGACAAAAATCGAAATTGAAATAATTCTTTTAACAGCGTCAGCAAGTGCCCATAATGCGCCTGCGCCAGCAAGGTGATTTGCTGTTGACTCACTTGCGCGCCAAAAACACGATTGAGGTTTTCTAAAATCACCGACCGCCGGTAGGGTAACCAGCGGTATAAAAAGCGCCCACCCCGACTTGGCTCAATCACTTTAGGCACCCGCAAGGCCACAGCAGTGGCGGATAGCGGCGTATGCGTTAACGACAATTTGATCTCAGCGACTAAGTGCCTACCCATGACGATTTCAGCCGCGGCACTCACCACGACGCGCGGGGCCCCATAAGCGTCGCGCACCACTGAAAAATCCATGGCCGTGATCGTATTGAGTGCGGTCTCGCGCGGAAACAATTTCAGGCATGCTTCTTTGGCCGCAAAGCGCGCAGCCAGGCTGGCAATGCGCCCGGCGCCCTCACCCGCGTCAGTGAGTTCTTGAGCCGAAAATAATTTGTCGAGCTCACCGGGCATCGCGTCGACGAGACGCGCAATGCGCGCGATGTCGACCGTATCAACCGCACAGCCATCTGGCAGTGCTTCACCAAGAACCGCGGCTTGCGTCACGTTAGGCGATCGCACGTAACAATAAAGCAGCGTTCGTACCGGCAAAACCGCGGCATAACACGAGCACCACATCGCTGCGTGGCACACGTGTTTGCTTGAACACATTTAAACCCGCGCAAGACTCAGCGAGTGTTTCAAGGTTAGCGATACCCGGCACAACGTTGCGACGGCAAGCCTCGAGCCCCACGGCCGCGTCGAGTAGACCCGCCGACGAAAACAAGTGACCCACGGACCATTTAAACCCCGTCACGGGGGGCATCTCAGCCCCAAACACGCGAAGCAAGGCCGCGGTCTCTGAGGCATCCGATTGTTGCGTACCGTTACCATGCGCCACAATCATGCCAACATCAGCGGGCTTGAGTTGCGCATCGGCTAAGGCTAAGGCAATGGCACGGCTCAAGCCATCACCGTCAGAGCGAATACAAAACAAGCCCTCGCCCTCAGAGGCATCGCCACCGCCCAGGTACTCACCTAACACGGTTGCGCCACGCGCTTGCGCGGAGGCTTCGGTTTCAAGCACGAACGATGCCGCCCCTTCTCCTAGTAAACACCCATCATGCCGCTGGTCAAAGGGTCGCAGACTATCTTTGCCAATCAAACCGACACGATCCAGATACAACAAGGTTTGCGGCTCAATTGGAGCATCATGACCCACCGCCACGACGCGCTGGGCATCACCCTCACGCAGCGCCCAAGCGCTTTCAATCACCGACAAAATACCACTTGAGGTGTGATTGGTAATACAACCATTTGGGCCCTTGAGTTGATGGCGAATACTAATATGGCACAACACATTGTTGGGCAGCGACTTAAGCAGCCACATCGGGTTGACCATATTCGGCAACTCACGACCGAACCCATTCAAATCATCTTTCGTCTCGGCCATCAGCGGGAAAAAATCATAGTTCACTTCGGCGGTACCCCCGCCCGAGCCCACATAACAACCGGTTTGATCTGCGTATTGTGCTGCCTCGGCTTTGGTCAGCGTTGCCTGCCAGGCGGGCAAGCCCGCTTGCTCAATCGCTTGGGTGCCGGCATAAATGCCGAATACATCTGAGCGGCGTACAAGTTTGAGTAGTTTGCGGTCACCCAACAACTTGCCACCGTTGTAATCAGGCACTTCAGCCGCCAAACCACCTCGAAACGGCTCGGCATTAAAACTGGCAATGGGCGCCAACGCTGAGCGCCCCGCTAACAAGGTGTCAACAATGCTGGCGGGGTCTGTGCCAGCGCCGCAAATCGCGCCCGTTCCGGTAATGACAATTCGACTCATGGTGCTCACCGTCCTGAAGCGACAAGTGCCGCGGTATCTTCGGGATGCCGAAACGCCAGGCAACTATTGCTGCCACCGAACCCTAGCGAGTTCGAAAGTGCCATCCCGATGCGCTGCGCGCGCGGTTGATCGCGAACAATATTGACATCACAATCAGGGTCGACTTGTTGCAAATTCGCATTAGGCGGCATCAAACTATCGCGAATCGCTAAGGCGCACAAGCCTGCCTCGACCGCCCCTGCCGCAGCGATCAAGTGACCCGTCACGCTTTTGGTTGAGCTCACCCCCACCGCGTCGACCCGACCTGCAAACACTGCCTTGACCGCAGCACACTCGCTGCGATCGTTCATCGGTGTGGAGGTGCCGTGCGCGTTTAAGTAATCGATATCGGCGTTCTGTGCACCAGCATCTGCAATCGCCCGACGCATCGATTGAATCGGGCCATCGCCTGAAGGGTGTGAATCAGTAATGCGATAAGACGACAGTGAATTACCGTCGCCCGCGAGTTCGGCATAAATCGTTGCACCGCGTTGCACGGCGGAAGTCCATTCTTCGAGCACTAAAAACCCAGCCCCCTCGCCCAACAAGAAACCGTTGCGGGTTAAATCAAACGGGCGACTGGCACGCTCAGGTTGATCATTGTCGGGTGAGACGGCTGACAGCAGGCAAAAGCCCGACAAACCAACCGGTGAAATCATCGAATCAAAGCCACCTGTCAACACCCGATCGGCTAAACCACGCCGAATCAGACGCATCGCAGTACCGATCGCCTGGCCACCTGAGGCACAAGCGGTATGTACCGTTGAAGCATAACCACGTATACCAAAACGACGCAGCAAGAGCGAGATACCTGCGGTCGACAAGCTACGGCTAAAAGCCATCACATCATTAGCAACCGGCTCAGCGAGTAGCGCACTTGCAACGAACTCACCATCAGGTGCCGCGGTGCGTTGTACAGCGGCGAGCTCTTCATGCGCGATGGTCATCATGCCAGCACCTACGACACAACCCCAACGTGCTGCGTCTTGTGCGGTCGGACGCACGCCCGCATCAGCAATCGCCTGATCTGCTGCGCCTAAGGCAAACCGGTGCGCACGGCTGGCGTACTTGAGTAACTTGCGATCGTCAATCGGTGGTAGATCATCAAACCCTTTGACCTCAGCTGCGATACGAGTCGAGAACCCCGAGGCATCAAAAATCGTGATTGGCCCAGCGCAGCTGCGAGCCGCTTTGATACGAGCCCAGGTTGAGGCAACGTCAAGGCCGGCAGGTGTGACCAGTCCGATACCGGTAATTGCAACGCGACGTCGTGTAATCATGGATTGTCTCCGGCAAGCGCAAAATACATCTTGGCGCCTGCAATGGTTTTGCCTTCGCCCTGAGCAGTGAGCTTGACCATATAGGGTTCAAGCTCGTCTGCGCCAGGCGCGGCCAACAGGGCCGACAGCAACAAGCTTGCCCCGGGTGTTGTAAAGGCACGCACCTTGACGTTTGTGATGCGCGTCAGACGCAGCGTCTTGCCGCTGGCGGCTTGCGCCGCTACACGGACTGCCAACTGTAACAGTGCATCGAGCAACAAGGTTGCAGGAAACACCGGCCGACGGGGAAAATGATCTTCAAAAAAAGCGGCCTGCGCAGGCACCGCAAGCTGAGCCTGAAGGTGCCCGAGGGTTGACTCTGGCAAGTCAGTTAAAGACGGCCGAGGAACACCCTTGAAAGCCCCTATCGCACGACCACCCGCACTCAGCAGGGCAAAATCGGCCGCGAGTGCCACCGGATCGTCGAACTCGCTAATGTCGAGCATTGAGCCAACGGTGTCGGCAAGCTCAAGAACCATATGGCCATCGACCAAGGCGTGCCCTCGGTACACAATCGACTCGGCATCGCAAGATTCGATATCGATGATAAGTTCAAGGGTGTCACCAGGTTTGGGCAGCGAAAAAATCTTTGTGTCGCCTGCTAAGGCCGCCACCGGGCGATGACTGAAACCGAGCGTAGACATTGCCACCCAGGCTGCCAGTTGACCCAACGCTTCGGCTACTAAACTAGATGGGAAGTGCTCAACATTTACAGGAATTGTGTAGAGGCCACACACACGTGTGACCCCTTGGATTTGAGTGATCTGATCGACAAAGGAAAATGCAGCAAAGCGACCGGTTGGCGCGGCCGAAGAGGCCCGCGCCGTATTCAAGACCATCAGCCAGCGGCTTGTGAAGCGCGCTGGGCACGAATCACGAGCTTGCAGAAGGTTTCGGGCGTATACAAACGCGCGATGTGATCCACGCGCATTGGCAATTTAAAGCGTGATTCATCGATTTCAGACAAATACTCACGCAAGCGCGCCACACCTTTGTCTGTCACGACACCACCTTGTTCGAAATCTGTCACAGCCATATCGCCGCGTACGTCTTCAATGATCTTGCCACGCGGCACCTTAATTTTGAAGGCGCGCTCAAGGCGAAACACCATATCAAGGAAGTCGATCGATTCGGCGTCAAGTCCCTCAATCAGGGAAACATCGAGCTTGATGTCATCTACATCGCAACCGAGGGCATCTGCCATCGTTTTTTGGACGGTTGGAAAAACCGCCATGATTTCTTCTTTCGTGATGACTGCTTCAGCCATAATTAGCTCCGAATATAGGGTAAGCGCGCGTTATTTTAACTCAAGTACAGTGAAGCCCGGCTAAGCTGGCCATCACACCTTGGACGCCCCTCAGCCTAAAACTCAAGCCATCTTAAAGCCGCCATCGACATATAGAACCTGACCCGTCACGTAGTTGGCCATGTCTGAGACCAAAAAAGCCACAACATTCGCCACTTCTTGCGCCTGACCATACCGCTTAAGTAATATTTTGGCTTTCACTTCATCGTCAGCCAACTCGCGCACTTGTAGCGACATTTCGGTATCAATCACCCCGGGGGCTACCGCATTGACCAAGATTTTGCGTGAGGCCAACTCAACCGCCAAAGCTCGGGTCACAGCGTCAACTGCGCCTTTGCTGGCAGCATAATTCGCCTGCCCCCGTCCTGCTTTATTACCAGCCACAGACGACAAGTTCACGATGCGGCCTGCGCGCTGAGACATCATGAACGGGATCACTGGGCGGGTCACATTAAAGACCCCGCCAATATTGGTCTCAAGCACCTCTGAGATCTCATTATCTTCCATGACGGCCATCAGATTGTCGCGCACGATACCAGCGTTATTGACAAGGATATCAATGCGCTCACAGCGATCTGCCACCGCATTCACGGCTTCAATACAGGCCGCAGAGTCACTGACATCCACTTGCAGAGCCGTGGCTTTGCCGCCAGCAGCCGTGACGCTCGCCACAACCTCAAGCGCCGCGGCCTCGTTGCCGCGATAGAAAAAATTGACATCTACGCCCTGCGCCGCAAGCAGCTCAACAATGGCGCGCCCGATGCCGCGCGAGCCGCCGGTCACAATCGCAACCTTACCCGCCAACCCTGATTCAAAGCTCATGGTGTTCAACCTGAAATTGCAAAGCCGCCATCCACCACCAACGTGTGGCCATTGATCCACGCCGCCTCTGGCAAACAAAGCAGATACACGGCATCGGCAACATTGGTAGGCAGCAAACTGGGGCCGGCTGGCGTACGGGCCGCAAATTCAGACAAGACCTGATCGCGGTTTGGAAAGTGACTCAGCGCATCGGTATCGACCACTCCAGCCGAAACCGTATTGACCCGAATCCCTCGTGGGCCGAGTTCTTGCGCCAAAGTGCGCACCAACGACTCGAGAGCCGCCTTGGAGGCTCCAATGAATCCATAATGGGGCATGGCACGCTGGGCACCCAAACTGGACATTGCCACAATACGGCCGCCATGTTTCATCAACGGCAAGGCCTGTTGCGCCAACAAATTGACCGCGAACGCATTGGTTTCAAGGCACCAGCGAAAATGCTTCAGGCTCATTTCCATGGCGGGCTTCAGCACGCCCGAAGCGGCATTACTAATCACAATATCCAGTTGACCAAACTCTTTGGTAATGACCTCGAACATCTCGACCACGCTATCGGGCACACCGACGCTGGCCTGTATCGCAATCGCACGCCGACCCATCGAGCGTATTTCGGCGCAAACAGCCTCGGCCTCGTCAGAACTGTTGTAGTAATTGGCGACGATGTCACAACCGGCAGACGCCAGCTTCAACGCGCAGGCACGGCCGATACCGCGTGCGGCTCCGGTCACAAGGGCAACTTTGCCAAGAAGGGGCTGACTCATGGTGTGAGAAGGACTCCGGTCAATCGAACAAGAAAGAGGCAAAGTTTAACAACAAGTGCGAACACCTAGCCAACCATCTTACAATGTCCTCAACCCATCACTTTCAGCACGATCGATCATTAAAGGATTTTGTATGTCTAAGCAACCTCCGATGCCCGTCATCCCCAGTGTGGTTTCGCATTGGATTCACAACCAAGCCATCACGACTGCCGGTGCGCGCACTCAAGATGTCTTTAACCCGGCTACGGGGCAAGTGGCGCGCAAAGTTGAGCTCGCCAGCTTGGATACCGTCAAGTCTGCCGTTGAAAGCGCAAAAAAAGCGTTTGCCGGCTGGGCCGACACCCCCCCGATTCGTCGGGCCCGCATCATGAACAACTTTTTAGCTTTGCTCAACGAGCGCAAAGACGAACTCGCCTCGATCATCACCCAAGAGCACGGCAAAGTCTTCACCGACGCACAGGGTGAGGTCATGCGTGGCATCGACATCGTTGAGTTCGCCTGCGGTATGCCGCAGTTATTGAAGGGCGATTTCACCGATCAAGTCTCGACCGGCATCGACAACTGGACAATGCGCCAACCGTTGGGCGTCGTCGCGGGCATCACCCCGTTTAATTTTCCTTGCATGGTGCCTTGCTGGATGTTTCCGGTAGCGATCGCAGCAGGCAATTGTTTTATTTTGAAGCCAAGCGAGCGCGACCCTTCTGCCTCAATCTTTATGGCTCAATTGTTTAAAGAGGCTGGCCTGCCAGACGGCGTCTTTAACGTCGTGCAAGGCGATAAGGTTGCGGTCGATGCGCTGCTCGAGCACCCTGATGTCAAAGCCATCAGCTTTGTGGGCTCAACACCCATCGCGCAATACATCTACCAACGCGGTGCCGATTTAGGCAAACGCGTGCAAGCGTTGGGTGGTGCTAAAAATCATATGGTCGTCATGCCTGATGCGGATATTGACCAGGCGGTAGACGGACTGATTGGCGCGGCTTATGGATCGGCTGGCGAACGCTGCATGGCAATTTCAGTGGCCGTGCTGGTGGGCGATGTGGCTGACAAAATCGTACCCTTACTCGCAGCACGTGCCAAAACGCTCAAAATCAAAAATGGGCTTGAGCTCGACGCCGAAATGGGCCCCATCGTCACGCGTCAGGCACTTGAACGTATCGAAGGCTATATTGAAGTTGGCGTCAGCGAAGGCGCCAAACTTGTGGTCGACGGACGCAGGATTACAGTCGCTGGGCACGAGCAAGGCTTTTTTACGGGCGGCAGTTTGTTTGACCACGTCACCCCCTCAATGCGCATTTATAAAGAAGAAATATTTGGCCCCGTGCTCGGTTGCGTACGGGTCAAAGACTTTGGCCAGGCAGTTGAACTGATCAACGCCCACGAGTTTGGCAACGGTGTGTCTTGCTACACACGCGATGGTAACGTCGCACGCGAATTTAGTCGCCGCATTCAGGTCGGCATGGTTGGGATCAATGTGCCGATTCCAGTTCCGATGGCCTGGCACGGTTTTGGTGGCTGGAAAAAGAGCCTGTTTGGCGATATGCATGCCTACGGCGAAGAAGGCGTACGCTTTTACACCAAACAAAAATCAATCATGCAGCGCTGGCCCGAAACCATTGGTAAAGGCGCTGAGTTTGTGATGCCGACTGCAAAGTAAAACCACGTTTGAGTCGATATTAAATGTCTAAGAAAGCAGTCTGTTTATTAAGCGGTGGTTTAGATTCAACCACTGTAGTTGCGATGGCTCAGCACGAAGGCTTTGAAGTCTACGCGCTGAGTTTTCGCTATGGCCAGCGCCATTCGATTGAACTTGAACGCGCCGCAGCCTTTGCCAAGTTGCGCGGCGTAGCTCGCCATGCCATTCTTGATATCGACCTACGCAGCTTTGGCGGCTCGGCACTCACCGCCGACATCGATGTGCCAAAGGGCCACTCTGTTGAGGACATCAGCGCAGGGATCCCCATCACCTACGTACCCGCGCGCAACACGATATTTTTAAGTTTTGCGATAGGCTGGGCCGAGGTCTTAGGTGCGCAAGATATTTTTGTAGGGGTCAATGCGATGGATTACAGCGGCTACCCCGATTGCCGCCCAGAGTTCATTGAGGCCTTTGAACACTTAGGCAATCTCGCCACCAAGGCTGGGGTCGAAGGTACTCAACGACTCAAGATTCGTGCGCCACTCATCAGCATGACTAAGGCCGACATTATTCGCAAAGGTTTAGAGCTTGGAGTCGATTTTTCAGAGACCACGAGCTGCTACGACCCGGCGCCCAATGGGGCGCCCTGCAAGCAGTGCGACTCTTGTCTGCTGAGGGCAAAGGGATTTGCGCAGGTGGAGATTCAAGATCCCCTTGACGCCAAATTTGCTTGATCAGCCGCTTAAGTGAGAACGGGCACAACTAAGTGCCCGTTCTTTAACTTAACACCCAAAACGCTTTGCGGGTTTTTGGCTACTGTAACGCTAAGGCAAAGCCTGGCACATAGGTCACCAGCATCAGCACAATCAACATCACGCCCACAAAGGGCAGCATCACGCGCGACACGTCGGTCAGTTTCAAGCCACTAATCGCCATCCCGACAAACAGACAATAGCCAATCGGTGGTGCTGCCATGCCGATCGCCACGTTCGTCACGATAATCGCACCAAAGTGAATGGGGCTAATCGCAAAACTATTTGCAATGGCAATGAGCAATGGCCCAAACACCACCATGATGGCGATTTCATCCATCACAGCTGCCGCTAAAAAGAATACAAAATTCAACACCAGCAACATGATCCATTTTTCTTGGATGTTTGCGGCGAGCCAAGTTGCGGCCTTGGGTGCGAGTTGTTCTTGTGCCACCAAAATACCAAAGCCGGCCGAAAAGACAATAATCGACATGACAATCGCGGTGACTTTAGTTGAGCGCCACACGATGTTAGGCAATTCGCGCCATTTCAAACGCTTTTCAACGACCGTTCCGATGAATAGGGCATAGACGCAACTCACGACAGCCGCCTCAGTCGGTGTAAAGACGCCGCCGTAAATACCTCCTAAAACAATCGCGGGTGCCAGCAGCGCCCAAATACCTTCGCGCAGAGCCGCGCGTATTTCTGCCATCGTCGCGCGTGGTTGCGTAGGAATCTTGTGTTTTTTAGCATGCCACCAGCACACCACCATCAACCCAGCCGCCATCAACAAGCCGGGCAAAATACCTGCACTAAAAAGGCGCGAGATTGACTGCTCGGCGATCACACCCCAAATCACAAACGCAATCGAGGGTGGAATCAAAGGCGCCAAAATACCTGCGCTCACCGCAACAGCCGTCGCAAAAGGTTTGCTATAGCCGCGCTCAGCCATGGCCGGGATCATGATCGCGCCAATCGCTGCAGTGGTGGCTGGCGCCGAACCAGAAATAGCAGCGAAAATCGCTGCGGCTAGCACGGTGACCAACCCCAAGCCGCCCGTCAAATGGCGCACAAACACATCGGCAACTTTAATCAGGCGCTGAGACAAGCCACCAGCCGACATGAGTTCGCCAGCCAGCATAAAGAAAGGGATCGCCAACAACGAGAACGACTGCGTGCCGGCCACAATTGTTTGCGGCAACAGCATGGGCTCGATGCCAGACACTACCAGGGAAAGCGCGACAACAATGCCAATCGCGAAAGCGAACGGCACGCCTAACAGCATCAAGGCCCCAAAACCAGCCGACAACAACCAAGCGGTGCTACTCATTTAATGACTCCGCCCAGGGCAGTAAACGTTCGAACGAAAACAAGGCAGTCAGCACGCCAAAGGCGGGGGCCGCTGCGTACAACAATTCAATCGGAAAACCAATGGCGGCAGAGGTTGAGCCACGTGTCTCAATCACGTAATTCCAGCCAGCGTAGGCGATAAACAAACCCAACGCACACATCATCAATGACACCAACACATCCACCGCACCGTGCAGTGACTTGGGTAATAAGCCGATCACCAAGTCCATCCGCGCGTGCGTGAGGCGTCTGATACCAATCACAGTAGAAATCACGACGACCCAAGCAAAGCCAAGCAAAGAGAGCTCTTCGCTCCAGGACAGCGCCTTACCAAACACGTAACGCAAAAAGACTTGTGCGCTGAGCGCCAACAACATCATCAGCACAATCGCGACGGCTGCCATCTTCAAAACGCTTTCAAGCCTATCAAACCAATGACGCATACAAATTTTCCAGTCTAAAAATATCTCTGAAAAAAAAGGCGCTCAACCGAGCGCCTTTTTTCAAGACTTTACTTTACTGCGTCGAGCGCCTGATTGATCAGCGCATCGCCTACAGCGACACGTGATTTGTCATAGATCGATTGCACTGACTTACGAAACGGTGCAACATCCGCCACTTTGTTAATGATCATGCCCTTTTTAGCAAGACCATCTAACAAGGCTTTCTCGTTGACCAAAGCTGCAGCACGCTGCTCGGCTGTCGCAGTCTTGGCTGCCGCCATCACAGCTGCCTTTTGATCTGGAGTCAGCTTGTCCATACTGCGTTTCGAAATCAACAGTGCAATCATTGAGTAGGTGTGATTGGTCATCGACAAAAACTTTGTGACTTCATACATTTTTGAACTGTCGATCACAGCGACTGGGATTTCAAGGCCGTCAATGGTGCCCTGCTGAACGGCCGTAAATACTTCGCCCCAAGCCATCGGAACCGCTGCACCACCCAACGAGGTGAACATATCGATATACATCGGGTTTTGCATGACACGGTATTTCACGCCAGTCACATCAGCCGGTACACCAACAGGCTTTTTGTTGTTAATCATCTGGCGAAAACCGCCTTCCATGTAACCGAGCACGATCACATTTTTCTTGGCCAACATTGCAGACAAATCGCTACCAAGTTTGCCATCCAACGCTTTACGCGCCTGCTCTTCACTTGAATACAAGAAAGGCAAATCGTTGACCTGATACGCGGGCTCGATTTGCGCAATGACTGCGTTGGTCATGATCGTCATGTCAACGGTGCCAAAGCGAACAGCTTCCATCACTTGCTTTTCTTCACCGAGTTGGCGGTTTGGGTACAACTGTACTTCGATCGAACCTTTAGAATTTTCTTCAACAGCTTTCTTAAATGCCTTGGCGCCAACGGTGTACGGATCGGTGGGGCTATCCACTGTGGTCCAGCCAAGCTTTAAGATTGTTTTTTGAGCAAAAGCTTGCGTTGGCGCGCCCAACGCGAAGGTTGCGGCAACCAGGGCCGATAGCGCGAATAAGTGACGACGTTTCATAGAGTCTCCGGTTTTAAAAAGTTAAACGTTTTTGATAAAGGGGGCGAAGTGATACAAAACTTCTGGGTTACTAACAAGAATCTGTTGCCGTAAAGCCGCGTCGGGCAACCACTTAAATACTGCATCAGCGATATCTCCATCATTGGGCATGGGCGCTGGGATATTCGGATGAGGCCAGTCAGTGCCCCACACCAGACGATCCGTGCGCGTGGCGAGTAAGGCATCGACAAAACCTTGAATCGCGGCCCACTTCGCGGCAGGTGAAACCACGCGGTAAGCGCCAGACAACTTCACCCAAGCGATACCTTCTTTCACCAAGGCACACATATTTTTAAAGCCTGCGTCATTAACGTCGGGGCTTGAAGGATGACCGAAGTGATCAAAGACAACTGGCACACCCAATTTGGCCGCCCACGCTGGGATCTCTGGCTGCGCCGCCACATCCACTAAAAACTGGATATGCCAACCAAACGGCTTCAAGCGTTTTGCCAAGATTTCGGCATCACTCAATTGACCGCCACCGGCAAACAAAATATTGAGACGAGTCCCGCGGGTACCGGCCAGATGCAATTTTTCAATCTCTTGGTCAGACACATTTAGCGGCAAGACACCGACCGCACGTAAACGATCAGGGTGCGCGCGCAGCGTGTCATACAGCGTGGCATGATCGTGGCCATAGACCGACGGATGAACGAGCACCGCGCGATCGGCACCAATGACATTGTTCATCGCTTCAAAGGCAGCCCACGGAGCCAGACTTGGCGTGTAAGAGCGATTTGCCGTGTAAGGGTATTTGGCGACATCTTCAAACACGTGAAAATGACAATCCACGCTACCCGCAGGCAGTTTTTGTAAAGGTGCAACCTTTGGATCAAAGGGTAAATAAGAATCAGTCTGCATCACGCTAGTTTTGTCTCGGTGCGAGCAGGGCTCTATATGAATTGAGCCCCATCTCTTGATCCGGCACAATATCACAGTGAGACCTCGTGGTGCTAGGCATTCGTCAGGCGGGCGTAAGGTCAAGCGCCCTTGAACCCCGCGCCTGCCCTGAGGGCCCTAGAGAAAACCCTTAGACGCGCAGGCCTGTGCGTGCATCGAATCGGTGCATACG
>Ga0247843_1001884_pt1 | contig 40343 bp, 25 predicted proteins | sample LaCruzMarch2017__FD_192420 | JGI IMG/M metagenome (GOLD analysis project Ga0247843, IMG submission 192420) | Freshwater microbial communities from meromictic Lake La Cruz, Castile-La Mancha, Spain - LaCruzMarch2017_8m | ecosystem: Environmental > Aquatic > Freshwater > Lake | place: Spain...
AAAATGGAAGAACCAATTCCCCAAACCCATCTCATGGCAATTCACCAACGAAGAAGCACGCATCAAACTCAAGTCGCTCTATCCGGCGATTTGAGTTTTACGGAATACTAGGGTGCCGCCGCCAAACGTGAAGAAAAACGGTAACGGGCCGTCCCGATTGGTAATCGGAGCCAGCTACGCAGGTTTGACCACACGCACTGCCATCACATGTCAGGGGCTATGCGGCAATCGCTTCATGGTGCGCATACCATCGGTCAGGCAGGTTCCCTCTTCCGTCACCCAGAAACATGGGATCTCGTGGCGCGCATACATTTCCCGCGACTGCGGATTGCTCTCGATGGCGATGTGGCGGGTATGCTCGCCGTGGACCGGGAACACGTCCTTATTCAGCAAGTGCCGTTTGATCGCGGGTGCATTCCACCATCCTCTCGGCGCGAAACACGCGTCTTGCGGTCGCCAGCCGGTTTGGTCCTCGATCCGGTCGAGCGTTCTGAGCATCCACTTTTCAGGGCGGGCGGTCATGAGAACGACTGTGTGTGGCCGCACCAACTCAACGAGCCTCTGGCGATACTGTTCATGTGCCAATCGCTTCTCCATACGTTCGGGTGCGGTGCCGCGTGCCGAATTGTTGGCCACCAGTGTGCGGTTGAGGTCGAGCAAAATGATCGGTCGATGAGAATCGGTGCCGCCTTGCTTCATGACAGACCCTCCGCATCCAGCCAGGATTCCAGATCAGCGAGCGCGGCCCGGACGCATCCACCGCTGCCTGCCGCGATCCGCAATGACGTCTGTTCATCGGCCGGCCAGTGGCGACGGAGCATCGTGGCGATTTCCTCGGTCGTTGGTGTGCCCAGCTTGATCGACTGGAAGCGCGCCTGAAATCGTTCAGTGAAAGGGTCGAGTTGCAAGTTGCTGGTGCCAGTCGCTTCCCGTCCCGGTGGCAGTCGGTCGAGATAACTCAGAAGCAAGTCCTGTGCATCCCGCGTGCATCCATCCATCTCGTTGATGATCTTCACCGAATACACCCCGAACAGCCTCCACGTCTTTTGAAACGCCTTGGGTTGAGAGGGTTGTTTCGTTTTTGACCGGTCCGGTGAGGGATTGTGGTTTTGGATGTGGCTGATTCGGGCGTTAGCGGAGCGCTGACTTTAGTCGGCGTGGGAGGGTTTGGCGGGCTTGCTGCCGACTAAAGTCAGCGCTCCCTTAGAGGCTCCCATGAGGGCGCTCTTTACAGGTCGAAGATTTCGATGCGCGCCCCTTTCTCCGGGTGGCTGATGAGGACGGCGATCTTGCGGATCTCTCCGACCTCGCTGCCGGTGTGGCTGAGGTAGTCGAACTTGCCGCGGAGGTCGGTGTAGCCGTCCTTGTGGAAGACCGCCTCGCCGTCGCGGCCCTGGGTGTAGACTTTGACATAACTCCGCGGCAAGGGCAGGCGGGTGGCGGTGTCGAAGACTTGCAGGGTGCGCTCGGCGGGCTGGCGGACGATCTCGAGGGCCTTGCTGTCGAGGACTTTCAAGACGCGGGTGCCGCCGGAATTCGCGGCGACGAGGACATTGCCCTGGCGGAAGGCTTCGGGCAGTTCGACGGCGGTTTCGGTGCCTTGCAGGGCCACCTCACGGGTCTCGTTGGCGCGGATGCCGGGCAGCGAGGCGCTGTCGCCGCTGAGGAAGGGATCCTTGGAGAAGAGGACTTCGAGATCGACGCTGAAGAGCTGGAGCAGGGTCTTGTCGATGCGGTGGTGCTTCACCCTCAGCTTGCCGTCGGCTCCGAGCGCGAGGTCGAGCGAGGGGGCTTCTTCCTTCGGCTTGGCGTCCTCGGGCTTGCGCGGGACTTGGAGGGCGAGGATCTCGTCGGCCTGGGCGACGATCGCGGCGAATCGCTCTTTCCACAGGCCGGGCGGGAGGGTGGCGCGGCGGGTGGCGATGGCGCGGGCGTCCTCGGGCTGGGCGCGGTGGAAGAGGACGACGGCGTTCAGGTAGTCGTAGGCGAGGCGGCCTGTTAGAGCGGCGGGATCGATGGCGTCGAAGCGGGCGAGCGCTTCCTCGATGCGGTCCTGCATCAAAAGGTGGGCGGTGAGGGCGAGGCGGTCGTCGGCGCTGAGCTGGGGTTTCCAGGCGAGGAGGTCGAGGAAGGCCTCGTAGTGCTCCGCGGCTTCCTCGTGGGTCAGGCGTTGCTTGTCGGCGAAGCGGTGGGCGCGCGGGTTGACCAGCGGGTCGAACTCGAGGGTTTCCCAAGCGCGGTGGGTGACGGGGCGGATTTCTAACAGCGGGCTGTCGAGCCATTGGCCGAGCCGGTTGGAAATCGCGGTGTTCTCCAGGTAATCCCGCACCGCGGGCAGCGAGTCGTGGACGAAGCCGAAGGAGGCGACGTCGGGCGAGTAGAACAGGCGCTCGCGGAGGATGGCGACGGCCTTGCGGAAGAAGCCGGCGTCGCGGAGGCGCCAGCGGATCTGCTTGAGGTCGAGGGTGGCGAGGTTGTCGTTGCGGGGGCGGTCGAGGACGGCATCGGCCGTGCCGTCGCGGGCGAGGGCGGGCCAGGAATTGGCATCGACCGGCGGGGCTTCGGCGGTGGCGCGGAGGGTGCGGACGGGGGTGCGGGCGAGGACGAGGTCGCCTTCCGAGACTTGCAGCGGGTAGAGCGGGAACTCGCCGGCGGCGGGGAAGTAGAAGGCCAGGCGGAGATTGAGCACGCCGTAGGGCTTCAGCTCGTGGGTGCTGGACGGGGTGGCGGCGAGGCCGTCGAGCGGGATCGCCCCGGCGGGGATCTGCGCGAGGGCATCGATGCGGCGGCCGGCACCGGAGGGATTGGTGACGACGAGCGACGCGCCGTAGGGCACGCCGGCGAGGAAGTCGCCGGTGATGCTGTTCTCGATCTGCCGGCCTTCGACGGTGCGGAAGCGGTCGTCGAGGCGGTGGAAGGTCTGGCGGACCAGCACCGGGGCGTCGGGGGCGATCTTCTGCGTCTCGCGGGTGTCCTTGTAGAAGAGCAGCATCGGCTCGCGGGCCTTCACGCGGAGGGTTGAGCCGTCGACCTTGGTCTCGGGGCGTGCGGCCTTGAAGGGGAGGTCGAGCATGGCGAGGCAGAACAGCGCCTCGTTGGCGTGGGAGGTGCAGGCGTTGAAGTTCGGCGACAGGAAGCCGCCCTTGCCGTCCCAGGTCGCGAGGTCGAGCCAGAAGCGGTTGAGCGGGATGAAGCTCTCGTCGGTGGCACCCCGGTGTTTGTAGTAGTTCGACTCGTGCCAGAGCCGGGTCTGGTCGCGGTCGGAGCTCCAGGAAGGGCGGGCGGCGGGGGCGGGTCGGGCGACTTCTGCTTTTCGGGGGGCTAGAATCCGGGTGCCATTTGAAGCGAAGGGATCATCGATGTCGTAATCAGCTCCGCCACCGCCACCGGACGCGAAGGGGTCTTCATCTCTGGCTCTGCTCTTGCCTTCGCCCATCAAACTCATGGTGATCGACTCGATCATATCGAGATTGGTCAGGGTGTTGCGGACGACCAGCGTGTTGTTGCCGGGATTGAATCTGATCGTTGCGCCCTCGGGGAACTTAACCCCGTTGTCCTTGAATAGCTCGATGTCTGTTTTGGAGGTGGCTGGGGTTTCTGGCTCGCTTGGGGGCTCATCGAAAGGCGCGAAAGGATCCGCGTCGGGATCTCCACTGTTTGAGCTACCCAACTTCGTCATGTAGTCCGCGGGGACGCGTATGACTCGGGTGAAGAGGTCTTCGTCGGTCTCGGTGGCCCAGACAATTGTTACGCCAAAATCGTCGATCTTGTAGCGTAGCTTTGTGCTTCCGCACATGTATTTGAGAACGTCAAGTAACGGGACATTGCGAAGGCGGAGTTCCTTGATCCGAAGCTCGCCTGGTCCGGAAGCAGGCCGAAGTTCTCCCGTTGCGTCGGCATCGAGCCCGGACTCCATCGGAGACTTCGGCTTTCGAATGTTAAAACTAACCCCCTTCTTGTTGGGATCGAGTTCGCTGGTATCAAGTTCGATGGTGCGGAGACGGAGGAAATCAATCGCTTCTTCAACCGAGACATCTTCGAAATCGATCACCGGGATGATGATGCTCTTGAGCTTGTTGGTGATGTAAGCGGTTCCACCGCCTCCGCCCGTCAGCCCTTCTACTTCTTCCATCCGGTTCTTGGCCAGTCCCAGCGAATCCTCGGTGGCGAGGTCGGTGCCGCGGAGGGTTTGGGTGAAGAGCAGGGTTTCCTGCTCCGGGGTCGGGGCTTCGAGGTCCCAGCGTTGCTTGAGTTCGGTGGCGACGCGGACGCGGGCCTCGGGCATGGCTTGGGCGAGGAGGGCTTTCTCGGCGGCGTTGAGGTGCTGCCAGGCGAAGGGGCGGAGGTGCTTGAGGAGGTCGCGGCCGAGCAGGATGTCGTCGATGACGGTGGGCTCGCGCTTTTCGGCGAGCATCGGTTTGACATGCTTTTCGAAGAAGGCGGCGTCCTTGCGGGCGAGGAAGAGGTGGAGCTCGTGGCAGGCGTGCCCGGAGAGGAAGGCGAGCTTCGCGGGCTCGTCGAGCGAGGGCCAGTCGAGGACCGGGAGGAAGTCGTTCAGGCGGGCATCGCCGGTGGCACCGAAGAGGAACTGGTGGGCTTCCGCGAGGGTGGTGAAGGCGCGCCAGTCGGCGTCGATGACGCTTTCGATGGCGGCTTCGGCGCCCTTGGCGAGGGCGGCGGCGCGGCGGGTGCCGACGTGGTGCTTGGCGGCATCGAGCGGCCGGGCGAGGCGGCGGTCGCGCAGCGGGGTGTCGTTCGGCGCGAGCGGCAGGACGAGGTGGTGGCGGCCGGCGGGATCGGCGGCGACGATGTCGATGAACTGGCAGGTGGCGAAGTCGGCGGCGGGAACGCGGACCTGGTCGTTCGCGCCGACTTCGAGGTCGTAGCGGAGGACGGAGGAGGCGGCGAGGAAGTCGAGGCTGGGGCCGCCGTCTTCGCCGGCGGGGCGGGAGGAGAGAGCTTCGGCGCCGACCGGATCGCTGAGTTCTTTGCGGGAGAGACTTTCGCTTTCGCCTTCAGTGGGGAGTTCGGGAAGGACTTGGTCCTGGTCGAGGTCCTGCTGGCTCCAGCGATTGACCAGCAGGCCCGGCCGCGGGAGGAGGGAGCCGGGGAAGGTCTTGGCGGCGCGGCGGTCGAGGATGTAGCGCATTTCATCGCCGAGGCGGCGGTCTTCGAGGTAGCCGTTGCCGGTGAAGCCGGGCTCTAACAGATCGGACTGCGGCGGGGCAAAGGGTTGCAGGGCTTCGCCGGCATCCCAGGAGTGGAGGTAGCGCCCGCCGAGCAGGGAGACGCGGGTGCCGGGGCTGGCGCCTTCGATGCGGACGACGACCGAGCCGGCTTCCAAGGTGGCGGCGGCGATGAAGGGCAGGGCGGGGGCGTGGCGCGGGAGGATGCGGGTGGCGGAGACCAGCAAGCCATCGCTTTCCGGGCCGGAAGAGACGCGGATGGCGAGGTCTTTGCCATCGAGCGAAAGCGTGAAGTCGCCGGGCGGCAGGCCGCGCAGGACGAGGCGGCGGTTCTCGATGGCGAGTTTGTCGAAGTGGTCGCGGAGAATGGTGTTGCCGCGCTTCTCTAACAGACTGAGGCGGGTCCGGTCGGGGGCGGCCATGAATCGGACGAGCGGGAGGCGGATTTCCTCGTTGGCGGCGAGGTGGAGGTGGCCGGGGAGATCGCTCCAGCCGCCTTCTTCATCGGGGAAGTAGCCGGCGGGGGAGATGTCGGAGCTGCGGACGTGGACTTCGGTGATGTCAGGCAGCTTGCCGAGGGCGACGATGCCGCGGGCGTCGCTGCGCAGGGCGACGGGGATCGTTTCGGCGTGGTCGCGGTGGGTGAAGTCGAAGCTCAGCGGGCGGTTGGCGAGCGGCTCGCCATTGCGGCCGCGGAGCTCGAGGCGGTGGCCATCGGTGTCGCGGGTGAAGAAGGCGGCGCCGATGCGGCCGGTGTTGAGGATGCCGTTCATGGCGTAGTCCTGCTCGGCGCGGACGGCGATCGGGTCGGCGCCGTCGCGCGGGGTGACGGTGCCGGTGAGGCGGAGTTTTAAAGAAAGGGCATCGGCCGGGACCTGGAAGGGCACGAACATCTGCGGGGCGAGCTTGAGGTCGCTGCCGATGACGCGCTCGGTGGTGAGGCCGCCGACGAGGGTGGCGACGAGGGTGAGCGAGGGCTTTTCGATCCACTCCAGCGGCAGCTCGTGGCCGTGGTTGGCGAGCTGGAGGCGGAGGAAGAGGTTCGCGGGGCGGTCGGCGAGGAGTTGCTCGCGGTCGAGGTGGAAGCGGGCGTTGAAGGCGATGCTGTCGGTGCGCGGTTCGAGCGAGAGGGGCACGGCGAGCTTGCCGTGGCGGACCAGGCCTTCATGGCGGGCGGCGGCGTCGCGGTCGGGGATGAGGATGCGGCCGGCGGGGTCGGGCTTGAAGACCTCGGTGCCGAGGGCGACTTCGGCGTCCTTGAGCAGGGTGCCGGCGGCGCTGAAGACGCGGACGCTTTGGCCGCGGGCCGTGCGCTCGACGTAGGGGATGAGGCGGCCCTTGCGGATCAGGGCGCGGGTGGCGACGCCGCGGGAGACGCACTCGACGATCCACGCGCCGGGGCCGGCGAGCTCGGGGAGATCGAGGGACTCGCGGTGGAGCACGACGGGTGGCTGGGCGAAGGTGAGGCGCCTTTCGTGGTGGGGGACGAGGCCGTCGAGGTCGAGATCGACGGGCGGCTCGGAGCCTTCGCGCTCGATCCAGGCGGGGAGGTCGAGCTCGAAGATGCGGACGAGGAGATCCGGCGTGTGTCTCAGGTCGAGCGCGAGTTTCACCGCGGCATCGGCGGGAAGGAGGACGGGCTGGCCGGGGGCAAAGGCGATGCGGGTGTCTTTCTGGAGTTCGAGGACTTCGGAGGGGTCGAGCTCCGCGCCCCAGCGGACGGGATCAGCCCCGGCGAGGAGCTTGGCGCGGGCGTGGAGGCGGCGGAGGGTTTTTTCTTCGAAGTAGGGCTTGAAGGCGTCCGGCGTGTCGGCGGTGGCGAGGAAGTGCTGGAGGTAGGCTTGGATCAGCGGCTCGTCGTCGCGGACCGGAAAGCAGCCGGTGGCGGGGTTGAAGTTGCGGGCGGCGTCGAAGAGGTCCTGGCCTTTCGGGAGTTCTTTCGTGAGGAGCAGCGGGTGGCGTTCGCGGGGCAGGGCGAGGTAGGCGAGGAAGTCCTCGAGCGGGAACTGGCCGAGTTCGCGCTGGAGGCGGAGGTGGTGGAAGAGGACGTGGCCGGCCAGCGAGGGGTCGCCGAATTTCCGGGTGACGACGAGTTCGCGGCAGGCGGCGAGGTGGGCGGCGTGGGCGGGGAGATCGAGGGCGAAGTCGGTCTCGCTGCCGGGGCGGAGGGTTTCGAGGTAGCGGGTGGCGAAGGATTCGTTGGTGAGGAGGTTGATGGGCGGTCGATTTCCGTTGGCGCGGAGCAGGAGGACGGCGGTCTGGAGCGCGTCGAGTTGTTCGCGAGTGAGCCGTCGATGCAGGGCGGACGAGCCGAAGACGGGTGGGAGGTCGAGGGTGAGGGTGCGGGCGATGAGCGGGACGATCTGGGGATGATCGGCGCGTTTAAGCGTGTCGTGGAAAAAGCGGAGCTTGGCTTCGTCGAAGGTCTCGAGTCGGTCGAGTTCGGCGAGGAGGCGGGCTTGCGAGTAGCCGCGGTAGGCCTTGTTGTCGGAGCGGCTGGCGGCGGCTTTCTCGAAGGCGTCGGAGGCGACGAGGGCGGGATCGAGGCGGTCGGGGAGCTTCTGGTCGGCTTGGGCGTCGGGCCGGGAGTCGTCGAACTTCAGGTCGAGCAGGCGGACGAGGGCGTCGATGGATTTCTGCGGGTCGGCCTCGTAGCGGAGCAGGAGTTCGCGGGTTTCGAGGGTTTGGTAGCCGTCGAGGGAGATGCCGCTGTCCTTCGCTTCGGCGGCGGCTTTCCAATCGGCGAGGGTCTGGCGGAAGGCGTCGGCGCGGCCGGCGAGCTGGTGGTGGAGGGCGTGGTGGAAGAACCAGTCGCGGGTCTTGGGCACCAGCCGGGCGAGGGCGACTTCGCGGGTGGCGGGATCGGCGAAGGCTTCCTTGAAATCGAGGTCCGCGGCGGCGAGGGGCAGCGCGAGGAGGAGGGAGATGAGGGGGATTCGCATGGTGGATATGTAGGAAAGCGGGAGGGACTTGGGAAGGGCGGAAAGGTGGCGGTTTCTTCGGAGGATGTCGGCGAGGGATGGATCGGAACTTGGCAAGCGAAGGGTCATCCATCCAGTCTGCCACCCGTGAGCGACAATCCTTATCAAGCGCCGGCAGTAGCGGCGGTGGCCGCGGCGGAGACCGATGCGGAAAGCACGCGGCGGAGATATCTCAATCACGAGGCGTCGGTGAAGGGTGTGGGTAGCCTCTATCTGCTCGGCGGAGTGCTGGGGGCGATCGGACTGCTGGCGCTGTTCGTCGGGGTGGCGTTTGGCGGCGCAATGGTCGGTGGTCAGGAGGTCGTGGTGCTGTTGCTTTTCGGAGGGATCGGCGTGATGCAGATCATCGCGGGGCTGGGACTGCGGAAGTTCACCAACACCGGCCGGATTCTGGGTTCGGTGATCGCCGGAATCAGCCTGATTGGATTCCCGATCGGAACGCTGATCGGCGCTTACATCCTTTATCTGCTGCTCGGGGCGAACGGGAAGGTGGTCTTTTCGCCGGAGTATCAGGCGGTCATCGCCCAGACGCCGCAGATCCGCTACCGGACATCGAAGGTGGTGTGGATTTTGCTGGGACTGGTGCTGTTGATCATCGTGTTCGGCTTGGTTGCGCTGTTTATCAAGGCTCCTGTGGCACCGTAGTCGGGCGGTCGGACGTGGTGAAAGAACGGTGATAGTCGCCTCCGGTCCCGTCCGTTTGGTGAATTGACGGCCCCGGCTTTGTTCACTAGGTTTCCCTCAACCCTGAAAATCCCATGAAACGTTCCTTAGGCGGCATTGCCGCGAGTCTCATCGCCACCGCTGCCATTTGCCACGCCGCGGACGCTCCCGCACCGGGAGACGATCCGGTCTTTATCGCCAAGGCAGCCCGAGCGATCGACGGTCATGTGGCGGCTTGGTATCGCAAGCAGAAGCTGCCGGTGCCCGCGGTGACGGACGATGCGACGTTCCTCCGGCGGACTTTCCTGGTGGCCATCGGGCGGATCCCGACGGCCGAGGAGGCGCGGTTTTTCCTGGAGATCGACGATGCGACCAAGCGGGTGCAGCTGATCGACTACCTGATGCAGTCGCCCGGTTACTCGAGCAACATGACCAACTGGGTGTTCGACCTGCTGCGGGTGACAGACGGCAAGGTGGGCTTCAACGGGAGCTTCGAGGCGTATCGGAACTGGATCCGCACCGCGATGGAGCAGAACATGCCGTGGGATGATTTCACCAACTCCCTGCTTTCTTCCCGCGGCGACGGCTGGGACCCCAAGACCGCGGCGGTGGGCTACTACACCCGCGACCGCGGGATGCCGCTGGACAACCTGGCGAACTCGATGCGGGTGTTCCTCGGTTCCCGGATGGAGTGCGCGCAGTGCCATGACGATCCTTTCGGCGAGACCGAGCGGCATGACTTCTACGAACTGGCCGCCTTTACCGAAGGCCAGGGGGCGCTCAACCAGGGCTACATGAGCAAGCTGTGGGACGAACTGGGTGAGGACGACCGCCGCCGCTCGCTGGACTACGACGTGGCCCAGGTGATGTGGGACCGGGTTTACGGACTGAGCCTCGGCGGCACCGGCGCCGGCCACATCAAGCTGCCGGAAGACTACCAGTATCGCGATGGCGAGCCGGGCCAGATGATCGGGGCCAAGACGCCCTTCGGGAAATCCGTGCGCATTTCGGAAAAGAGCGACAAGGGCCACGGTCGCCAGGAACTCGCGGAGTGGGTCACCACCAAGACTGGCGAGCAGTTCGCCTCGGTGGCTGCGAACCGGATGTGGAAGCGGGTGATGGGCCGTGGTGTTTACGAGCCGGTGGATGAGTTCAAGCCTGCCAAAGAGCTGCATCATCCGGATCTGATGAACATGCTGAACAAGCTGATGGTCGACCTCGACTACGACTTGCGGGGTTTCCAGAAAGTTCTGCTCAACACCAAGACCTTCCAGTTCGTCCCCAATCCGGAGCCTGCCAAGGTGCTCACCGGAGACGACTTCCACGGCCGCCAGTTGACCCGGCTATCGGCCGAGCAGCTTTGGGACTCGCTGATCACCCTTGCCTCGGGCGACCCGGACAAGACCCCGCGCCGCTCGTTGGATGACCGGATCTATGTCTCCAACAAGCCGGTGCTGGTGGGCAAAAAGAACATGCCGCAGCTTTCCAAGGAGGTGCTGGCCCTCAAGTCCGAGGAAGAAGTCCGGGCCTACTTCACGACCTTCCTGGCCGATGTCCGCAAGGAGCGGGGCGGGTCGGATAACGACGGTGGCGGGATGATGATGGAGAACAAGATCCACCGCTACGGCAACGATTCGCCGGTCCGTGCTTCCGAACTTCCCAGCCCGGCTCCGCGCCAGCATCTGCTCTACCTGTTCGGCCAGTCCGACCGCCTCGTGGTCGATGGCGCGAGCCGCGAGCCGAATGTCGGGCAGGTCCTCTCGCTGATGAACGGTTATGTTCAGAAGCAACTCGTCAATAACTCCGGCGCCAGTCTCTACAAGAGCCTCGACGGTGCCGGCACGGACGAGGAGAAGGTGCGCCGCCTCTACATCACCATCCTGAGCCGTCCGCCGAGCCCCGAGGAAATGGGCTGGATGCTGGATGAGATCAAAGCCTCCGGTGAAGACGGTTATCGCAACATCGTCTCTGCCCTCGTGATGTCGTCCGAATTCCTGTTCCTTCAATAAACACCCAAGCATCCCGGAATCATGAATCCTTCCGATTTTAACCGCTTCGACGAGCCCACCCGCCGTCGCTTCATCTCCAACGCCGCCCGCCTTTATCTCGGCGTCAACCTGCTGCCGATGTTCGGCTCCAGCGTGGCCTCCGCCGCGCCGGAGAAGGCCGCCAAGGCGACCGCCAAAAGCGTGATCTACCTCTACATGTCCGGCGGCATGAGCCACCTCGACACCTTCGATCCCAAGCCGAAGAAGAAAGAGGTCATGGGGCCGACCGAAGCGATCGCGACCAGCGCCACCGACGTCATGGTCGGCAAGTATCTGCCCAAGACCTCCGAGGTGATGGACAAGGTGTGCGTGGTCAATTCAATGACCTCCCGCCAAGGTGCCCACGAGCAGGGGACCTATGTGATGCACACCAGCTACGACATGCGAGGCACGGTGAAGCATCCGACGCTGGGTGCCTGGGTGCTGAAGCTGGGCGGACGCCTCAACCCGGAGATTCCCGGCTACGTCGCGATCGATTCTTCGCAGGAGAACTCCGGCGGCGGCTTTTTCGGCGCCAAGTATGCAGCCGCACCGATCGGCAGCCCGAATGACGGTCTCCAGGATTCCAAGAAGCCGGCCGGCATCTCGCAGGAAGACTTCGACCGCCGGCTCTCGCTGGCGGACCGCCTCAACAAGCAGTTCCACGGCCGCTATCAGAACGCCGACGTGAAGGCTTACGAGGAACTTTATCAGGAGGCGATCCGCCTCATGAACAGCAAGGACCTGAAGGCATTCAACATCAACGACGAGGCTGCCAGCACCCGGACGATGTATGGCAGCGGCCGCTTCGCCCAAGGCTGCATGCTGGCCCGTCGCCTGGTCGAGCACGGCGTGCGCTTCGTCGAGGTCCAACTCGGCGGCTGGGATACCCACTACGATAACTTCGCGGCCGTGGAAGGGCGCTGCAAGGAGTTCGACCAGGCCTACGCGGGCCTGATCAGCGACCTTGAGAAGCGCGGCTTGCTCAAGGACACGCTGGTCGTCGTCGCCACCGAATTCGGCCGGACCCCGACCATCAAGACCGAGCACAAGGACGGTCGCGATCACCATCCTGCGGCCTTCTCCTGCCTGCTGGCGGGCGGCGGCGTGAAGGGCGGCTTCAAGTATGGGGAGACCGATGCCAAGGGCGAGCGGGTGAAGGAGAATCCGGTGACGGTTCAGGACTTCAACGCGACCATCGCCCATGCTCTCGGCCTACCGCATGATCTGGTCGTGATGTCGCCCTCGGGACGTCCTTTCAAGTTCGCCGACCAGGGCAAGCCGGTGGCGGAGGTGTTTGCGTGAGCCCGGGCGGCGAGGAGGACCCGTTGGAGCGGAAACGTCTCCTCGAACTGGTTTCCTTCGCCCGGAGGGACCAGGACCGCCGGCGCTTCACGTGGAGGCATGGGATGTTCATCGCGCTGGCGGTGTTCAGTCTTGTCGCGGCGCTGCGCACTTGGACGACCTGGCGGAGTTTCCATCGGCCGGTTGAAGTGCATGTGGCAGCGGGGATCACTGCGGCGGAGCAGAGTAAGATGCTTGCGGCAATCCGTGCGGATTCATGGGTCCTCGATCCGGTGTCTATGGACGCGGCGACTTTCCAGAATGTCTTGCTGGGTCGCGGCCGGATTGAACGAAGCGTGAGTTTTTCCCGAGACGGCCGGGATGTTCGGGCTGTCGCCTATCGAAGTGAAGGGGATCGCAATCGCTTCAGTCGGTCGAGGTCATGGCATTTCGATTTCGACGAGACCGGTCGCCTGAAGGAGTCCTACATGATTTACACGATCGAGTAGCGATCCTGAAGCCCTTGTTCCGGCCCGCAGCGCACGCGTCGCCGATTCATCCCTCCATCGTCGCCGAAGTCACCACCGCGAGCGCGTGGTCGTCGGGCGAGCGGAAGCAGCGTTCGCGGCCGGAGGCGGGGATGCGGACGATCCAGCAGGAGCCGCCGTTGTCGCGGTTGACGAAGACCATGCCGCCGCGCTCCAGCACGTCGATCCGTGCGCGCTTGCCCTGGGGGGTGACCCAGAACAGCTCCACGATGTCGTGCAGCGCGTTGGCCACCACGACGGTGTGGGGTTCTCCTTCGTGATCCTCATCGGGGCTCGATGCCACGCTGCCGGACGGCAGCCATTCCACCGGCGAACGTTCGGATACCTGGCAAAGTTGAGCCAGCTCGGCATCGGTAAGAGCGGCCTGGTTCCAGGCCTTGCGGAATTGCAGCGGGGTCCAGCCGAAGGCCTTGTTGAAGGAGCGGATGAACTGCTCCCGGCTGTTGAAGCCGGAGGCGCGGGCGACCTCCATCACCGACTGGCCGCTGCGCATCAGCAGGGCACGGGCGAGGGCGAGGCGGTGCATCGTGAGATGCTCGGCAAAGCCGGCACCGGTGGTTTCCTTGAGGATCCGGATGAGCTGGCGCGGGCTCTTGTTGAAGCGGGATGCGGCATCGCCGAGCTTGACCGACTTCTCGAGGTTCGGCCTCAGCCACTCGTGGAGCTGGGTGACGAGCTGGTCTTTGCGCGGGGACCGCTTCGCACCGCGCTCCGGACCGGCGGCAGCGGCGGCGGCTTCGCGGGTTAGGGCGGCCAGCCGCATGGCGGCGGCGACGATGATGAAGTCCCGGGCCCAGCGCTCGCCGGACTGATTCTGCATCGCCGATTGGGCTTCGGCGGTCAGTTCGCCGATCTGCTGGTAGATTGCGGGTTCGACCGCACCGACGACCATCGGCTCGCGGCCTGGAAGCTTCAGCCGGATGGTGCCGAGGCCGGGTTCGATGGCCAGCAGGTGGCCGTGGCCGCTCGCGATGCGGCCTTCTTGTTCAGGCCAGAAGGACACTCTCACGGGTCCGAGACTGTTTTCCCAGCGGTAGATGAAAGCGGGGCCGTTGAGCGTGATCGCGCCGTTCACCACGGATTCGACGGGCACGGCTTTCCACGCCTGAAGCTCGGCCCATTGGGGGCCGGCGGCATCGAGGACGTTGAGGATATCGTGATCTGGGCTGCTGGACATTTCGGTTCCGCTTTAGGGAAGAGGCAAGGGAAGACCTGATGAGACTCAACAAGTCGAAAACCGATGGCAACTGTCCCGCGGGACATTTTTTCAAGCACCACTCATCCTACGTCGGCATCCTGCACGCTGGCGGCCGGGGAATTGCCGCCGCCGCTGTTGCCGATTCCCGGAATGACCCGGCGCACCAGTTTCTTCAGCCCGCTTTCGCCGGCTTCGAGGTCGACTTCCGCCTGGCGCATCGCCTTTTCCCAAGCGGGGGCGAAACCCGGCGCCTGCTCGCGCATCATCCGCACCGCGCTTTCGGTCACCTGGAAGTGCCGCAGCTCGGCCTTGCCCGGCTTCGATTGCAAGGTCGCCACGCTGACCCGGAGGTTTTCGTTCTGGCGGCGGAGTTCCTCGAGCTCCCGTTGCAGGGTGTCGTTTCCCTGGGCGTTGATCTTGAGTTGTGTGTTGAGATGTCCCTGGAGCTCGCGCATGTCATTCTCCAGCTTGCGAATGTCGCGGGCCAGGCGGCGGCGGGTGGAGAAGCCGGATTTCCAGGCGACGGCGGCGACGGCCAGTCCGAGCAGGAGGCCGAGCGTGAAGGGGTCCTTGAGGTATTGCCAGATGTCCATGATATGGGGAGATTAGCGTTTTTTACCGGCGGAGGGCTCGGCAGGCTGAGGCTCGGGCGGCGGGACAGGCGTGTTGAGCACGGCGACCACGCGGTCCGTGAGGTCGGTCGCGCTCTTGGCGTAAAGCAGAAGCGGCACGCCCGTGTTGGTGTTGCCGGAGCTGTCGAGAATCCAGTCGAATCCCTCCTCCGCGGCGATTTTCTCGGCGGTCTGCCGGATTAGGGCGAGCCGTTGTTTTCGGTCCGCCACCATCTCGGCGTCGATCTGGCGATTCTTATCGGTGTCGTAGCTTTCGAAGTCGGCGCGCAGTGCGATGGCCTCCCGCGTTTTGACGGCATATTCGCGCTCAAGTTTCTTGCGCGCTTCCAGGTCGATCTTGGTGTTCGACTTGAGCTGATTGTGGCGGAGCTGGAGTTCCGAATACATCGCTTTCAAGCTCGCGAGGCGGGGATCCCTGCTGATTTCGTCCCGCTTGGCTTTCAAAAGCTCGGCGGTTCTCAACGTCGCCTCGATCTGCTGGACGACATCGCCGACCCGGAGCACGGCGACGCGCGGGGGCTCGGCGGGTGCCGGGCTTGTCGAAAGCACTAATGCCAGAAGAGCGGCGGCGAATTTCGTCATTTCCTGCCTGATGATGCACTGCACCGGGTAGGCTGTCCAGCGCCCGGAAGAAAGCGCGGTTTCGAGAGCAAATGCTCAAGTCTCCGGCAAGACGGGCTCGCTATCGTAGCGTCGTGAATCGAGGCAAGGACCATGTGATCGTGCTGGGCGGCGGAGTGATTGGACTTTGCTCGGCGTATTATGCTTTGCAGAAGGGATTGGCCGTCACGGTGATCGAACGTGAAGCGGCGGGCGGCGACAATTGTTCGATGGGCAACGCCGGGATGATCGTTCCCAGCCATTTCATTCCGCTGGCGGCTCCCGGGATGATCGCGAAAGGCCTGCGCTGGATGTTCAATCCGGAGAGTCCGTTCTACATCCGGCCGCGGCTGGATCCCGCGCTGGCCCGCTGGGCATGGCTGTTCTACCGGCACTCGACGGCGGGCCACGTCGAGCGGACGAAAGACCTGCTGCGCGACCTGAACCTGGAGAGCCGGCGCTTGTTCGCGGAACTGGCGGCCGACGAGGATTTCGGATTGGCGAAGCGCGGGATGCTGATGCTTTGCAAGACGGCCAAGGGACTCGACGAGGAAGCCGCGGTGGCCGCCGCCGCGAGGGAGATCGGGCTGGAGGCGGAGGTCGTGGATGCCGCCGGTGCCGCGCGGCTCGATCCGGGAATCAAGATGGAGGTGGAAGGCGCGGTCTATTTCCCGCAGGACTGCCATCTGGATCCGGCGCGGTTCATGAGCGCACTCCGCCGCCGGGTGCTGGGGATGGGCGGGGAAATTGTGAGCGGCGTGGAGATCGACACGTTGGAGACGCGTGACGGGAAGGTCGACGCCCTGGCTGGCGGTGGCAGGCGCTTCGAGGGTTCGCAGTTCGTGATCGCCGGCGGATCCTGGAGCCCGTCGCTGCTCCGGCAGGCCGGTTTGAAGCTGCCGCTACAAGCCGGCAAGGGCTATTCGCTGACCCTTGCCGCACCTCCCGAACTTCCTCAGCTCTGCTCGATCTTCGTCGAGGCGAAAGTCGCGATCACCCCGATGGCCGGCAGCCTGCGCTTCGCCGGCACGATGGAAGTCGGCGGTCTCGACCTGTCGGTCAATCCGAGCCGGGTGCGAGGCATCGTCAAATCGGTGAACGCCTACTTCCCCGGCTTCAGCGAGTCCGACTTCGCCGGGATCAAGCCGTGGGCGGGCCTGCGGCCGGTCTCGCCCGACGGCATCCCGTATCTCGGCAAAGTGCCGAACCTGCCGAACCTGATCGCCGCCACCGGTCACGCGATGATGGGCCTCAGCCTCGGCCCGGTCAGCGGCCGGCTGGTTGCGGGGATGCTCACCGGCGAGACTGCTTTCCGCCCCGTCGAGCAGATGGCGCCGGGGCGGTTTTCCTGAGGGTCATGCCGTTGCCATCGCCTGCTGAAGCCCAGCCAGCCGGTGGTCGGCATTCCGGAGGGTTTCCAGGATGCGGCGCTGCTTTTCGACCTGCTCCGGCTCGAGCGTCGCGGATGCCGCGCGCTGGGCGGTTTCGTTGACGGCCTGGCGCAGGGCCCGGGCGGCGGCGGCTTGGAAATTCGAATCCGTGAACGGAGCGCCGGGCGACATTTCCGGGTCCATCGACTCCACCAGGAAGTCGGCGAAGAAGTGCGGTTGGCAGACGCGGTAAACGTGGAGGCCGAGTTGGAAGAGCTCGCAGGCGAGGGGACGCAGGCCGTCGAGTCCCTGCTGCTCCCAGTGGCGCTCGACGGCCAGCGCGTCCTCGACCAGGTCGGTGGTGTCGGAGACCCAGTCTTCGGCGAGGCCGGGACCTTTGCGTGACTCGTCGAGCCAAGTGACCAAGGCGTGGGCTTGCAAGTGGCGGGCCTGCAAGGCGATCTCGGCCGGCGAGGGGTGGTTGCGCTCGTGGGGCACCACCAGTTCCAGCACGCGGCGGGCATCGGCGACGGTGGCATCGGCATCCCCGGCCACCTGCAAGGAGTGGCGGCCCCGGTTGAGGAGGGCGTTGCACAGGGTGATGAGCTGCGGCGGATTCTGCGGGGTGGGGAGCAGTTCGATGCATTCATCGAAGCAGCGGCGGGCCTCGTCGTGGTCCGCGGCCACCAGCCCGCGGTTCGCGCAGGCCAAGGCGAGCCGTTGGAGCGCGGCGGGGTTCTCTTGGTACGGGAGTTGTCGTAGATGGCCGATCGCCTCGTCGTAGGCAGCGCGGGCTTCGTCGTCGCGGCCGCCGATCCGCTGGAGCGCATCGCCGCGGTGCATCAACGCGGCGGCGTAGGACCAGCGGAACTGTTCTTCTTCCTCGAAAGGCAGCTCGCGGCGCAGCGCAACGACCTGATCGAAGTCTTCCAACGCACCCGGAAGCTTTTCCGGATCGCCACCGGAGAAGCGGCAGAGACCGCGGTTCAGCCACAGATTGGAAAGCTCCATCTTCCCGCGCGGCGTGCCGTCATCGAGATCCGCGGAGTTTTCCAGCGCGGCATCGTAAAGCGGCAGCGCGTGGTCGAGCAGGCCGTGGTCGCGGTGGAGATTGCCGAGCACCATCCGGGCCATCGCGCGGATGCCGCGGCTGGTGATGTCGGGCTTGGCCGCGAGCGAGTCGACCACGGTCGTCAGTTCGCCGATCGCGGTATTGAAATCTTCCTCGGAGAGTGGCGTCGGGACATCGCGCCATTTCAGGACGGTCGCGAGGGTTTCGGGCAATCCGGGGGCTTGTGGGGTGGATGGAAAGACTTCAGCCATGTGCGGGGGGAAATTCCACGGGCCGGGGCGGGAGGTCGAGCGAAAGAAAATGCGAAAGGGGCAGAACTGCGCGGGCTTTCGGGTTTCGTGCTTCTGGTTTCCAAATTCCGCATTCACCTTCCCGCCGTGCTGCGTTTCAAGGCCATCGACGATCTCGCGCGGACCCCGGGTCCGCACCATCTGGCGCTCGGGGTATTTGACGGAGTCCACCTCGGGCACCAGGCGGTGATCGGGCAGGCACTGGCGGCGCGGGAAAAGCAGGGCGGGACCTGTGGCGTGCTGACCTTCGATCCCTATCCGATCCATGTGCTCTTTCCGGACAAGGCACCGCGGCGCTTGCTGGCATCGCTGGACCACAAGGCGGACATCCTGGCAATGATGGGCGTGGATTTCCTGCTGGCGCTGCCCTTCGACCGGGAGCGGGCGGCACAGGAGGCGGGGGATTTTGTCCGGGAGCTCGCGGCGGCCGGGGTGAAAACGGTGGCGGTGGGAGAGGACTGGCGATTTGGGAAAGGTCGGCAAGGAGATGTCGCGCTGCTCGCCCGGCTGTCGCGGGAGCTGGGCTTTGAACTCGGGTCGCTGCCCCCGGTCATGATGGAGGGCGAGCGGATCAGCAGCACCCGGATCCGCCAGGCCGTCCGCGACGGCAATCTCGCCGCCGCGGCGCGGATGCTGGGTCGCTCGTATACGGTGGCGGGCAAGGTGGTCGAAGGCCGCCGGCTCGGGCGTCAGCTTGGATTCCCGACCGCCAATCTGGTCCAAGGCGACGAGCAGTTCCCCCCCGATGGAGTGTGGGCGGTCCGGGTGAGGGTGGGTGGCCGCCGGCTCGACGGCGTGGCGAACCTCGGCGTGCGCCCGACGGTGGATGGCAGCACGCATTCGCTGGAGGTCCACCTGTTCGAGTTCGATGGCGATCTTTACGGCCAGGTGCTGGAGGTCGAGTTCGTCAAACAACTGCGCGGCGAGCGGAAATTCGAGTCGTTGGAGGCACTCAAGGAGCAGATCGCCCGTGATGCCGGAGATGCCTTGTATTTACTTCGTGGGCTTGATGAAGTGGAACAGTGAATTTTCCCGGATTTTCGGCTTACGCTGGCGAATCCGGCTCTCTATAGATCCCCGAAACCCCGATGCCGATCTTCGATCGTTTCAACTCCGCCGTCGTCACCCGTGCGCGCCTTCTGGCGCTTGCACCGGTAACTTGTCTCCTCATGTCGCTGCCCGTGGCGGCCCAGCAGCCCTCGGCGCTGGCCCAAGCCGAGCTGCAGCGGCGGGCCGCCGGCGCAAGCGAGGCCCGGATCCTTCTCAAGAAAGGGGATGAGGCCTATGAAGCCGCGCGCTGGGCGGATGCCGTGGCCGCTTACTCGGGCGCCCGCGACTTGCTGCCTGACGCCCCTGCCACGGCGGCTCTGCGGAAAGCGGCGACTGAGCGCTTGGTCCAGGCTTCGGTCGAACAGGCGCGCCAACAGAGCCGCAGGGGAGACGTCAAAGGGGCAGGCGAATCGGTCGACCGGGTGCTTGATGAGTCCGTCTCTCCGGACGACCTGCTGGCGCTCGAAACGCGCGCGCAACTCAACGATCCAATCCGCACCAACCCGGCGGCAACGCTGGAGCACACCGCCGATGTCGAAGAAGTGCGGATGCTGCTCTACAAGGCCCAAGGCTTCAAAGATCTCGGCGAGTTCGATCGGTCCTTCCAGGTCTTTGAAGAAGTCCTGCGGGTCGACCCGACCAACAAGGCCGCGCGCCGCGGGATGGAGGAGGTGGCCCAACACCGTGCTGACTACGCCAGGGCTGCTTATGATGAAACCCGCGCGGCATTGATGTCGCAGGTCGATAGCGCTTGGGAGTTGCAGGTCCGGCCGATCGAGGGGGATCCGGGCGAACTGGAGCCGGGAGGTGCCACCGGCACCGGCCGAATGCTGATGTCCAACAAGCTCGAGCGGATCATCCTGCCGGTCGTGGACTTCGATGGCGTGAATATTCAGGAAGCACTCGACTTCCTCCGCCAGCAATCGATCCAACTCGATACCTTCGAGCTCGATCCTGCGAATCGCGGGATCAACTTCGTGTTGGAAATCGGTGGTCCGGATTCGGAATCCGCCAAAAGAATCCTCGGCACCGAGATCAATCTCCAGCTCAAGAGCGTTCCGCTTTCCCAAGTTCTCAAATACATCAACGACATCACCCGCACGATCCATGTGCCACAGGATTGGGCGGTAGCGATTCGCCCGGCGGGAGCGGATTCGACCGACATGATCACGCGGACTTACCAAGTGCCGCCGGATTTCCTGACCAGCGGCGGGGTCGCCGGTGGGGAGGGTGCCGCCGACGATCCGTTCGCAGGCGATGATGCGGCGGAAGGGGTGATCCCCCAGCGACTCAGCGCGGAAGATGTCCTCAAACAGCAGGGAGTGACCTTTCCCGAAGGTGCCACCGCAAGCTACAACGCGGGCAATAGCACGCTGCGGGTCTTCAATACCTCCGCAGGTCATGCCTTGATCGAGCAAATCGTGGAAGCCGTCGCGAGCACCGAACCGGCGATGGTGCTGGTCGAGGTCAAGATGATCCGGACCCAGGAGCGCGTCCTCAAGGAGCTCGGCTTTGATTGGCTTCTCGGTGAATTCAGCTTGGGCGGCAGCGGGCTCACCCCGGGCACGCCCGGCGGGGTCTTGTCCGGTGGCGACCTCAACCCCGGGAACCTCTTCGATGTGGCGCTGCCTCCGGGAGAATATTTCCGGCGCGCACTGACCAGCGGCAACCGCAGCGGGAACGAGGTGATCATTGGCGACTCGATCGACGACCTCATTCTTGAACAGCAGCAGGGATTCTCCGGCGGCGCGCAGCGTGCTCCAGGCATTCTCTGGGCGAACGGCAGACTCAACAACACCGACGTCACGATGCTGATGCGCGGGCTCGACCGGAAGAAGGGCGTCGACCTCGTGGTCAGCCCCTCGACGGTCACCCGCAGCGGCCAGCAATCGAAGATCGAGATCATCCGGGAATTCATCTATCCCACCGAATACGAGCCGCCCGAACTGCCGAACACGGTCTCCACTCCGGTTGAGGTCAACGTGTTGACCGGCGAAGTGCGGAATGGAGTTCCGCCTTTGGTGCCGATCACGCCGGCCACCCCGACCAGCTTTGAAACCCGCCCGGTTGGCGTGGTGCTGGATGTCCTGCCGACCGTCAGCGCCGACCGCTACTACGTGGACATCGCGCTGAATCCATCGGTGACCGATTTCGACGGCTTCATCAACTATGGCACTCCGATCACCAGTTCCGCGCCGTCTACCTTGACCGGTGGCGGTGGCGTGGTCGAAATCTCACCCAACCAGATCCTGATGCCGGTCTTCTCCGTCATGAGAACGGAGACCAATCTGACCATCGCCGACGGCTCCACCCTGGTAATCGGCGGCATGCTTCAGGAGAAAGTGCAGAAAGTGCAGGACAAGACGAAGATTCTCGGGGACTTGCCGATAGTTGGACGGATGTTCCAATCGGAAGCCTACGCGCCGATCCGCACCGCAGTGATATTCTTGGTATCGGTCAAAGTCGTCGATCCCACGGGAAAGCCGTTCCGCGACCGATGATTCAAGCCATACCGAGTTCGGAGGCGGCTGTCTTTTGTCCATTTCCTAGCGATGCCATCCTCTGATCCCGAACCTGAGAATTACTCGATCGACGAAATGGTCGATCGACTGCGCTCGCGGGGCGAGGGCGGTCGCGACGGGCAACCGGAGCTGGTTGTCCGCGAGGACGGGACGGAGGTTTACCGGATGCGCAAGCGGAAGCGCCGGTCGCACCAGCCCAAAAAAGAGAAGGAAAAGCGGCAGCAGCAGTTTCGGGTTGTAAAGGTGGTTGCGGGTGTCGGCCTGGTGGCTGCGGCCGGTCTCGCATTGCTCGGGTCGGTCATCTATCTCAACAGTTCGGCGTATCAATCGACGGTCGTTTCCAGGATCCGCACATGGACCGGCGCCGAGCCGCAGCTCACCCAGTTCCGGATGTCGCCGGTCAGCGCCGCGGCGGGATCGGTTAGCTTCACCTGGCCGGAGGGCTCGAGGTTGGAAAGCCTGCAGCTGAATGGCGTGCGGGCGGATCTCGGTATCTCCAGTATTTTTGGACGGTCGTGGAAGGGGACGGAAATGGTCGCGACGGGAGGCACGCTGATGCTCCGGCAGCCCAAAGCCGGTCCCACCTTGTCTTCTCCGGATCGGAAAGGGGATTGCCCGTTCCAGTTCCGCTACCGCAGCCCGAATTTCAACGTTCTCATGGGGCCGGCCGAATCACCGGCACTTCGGTTGTTGTCGTCCGAAGTTTCGATCAACGTGCAGGATTCTGCGGCCACCACGGCCAACCTCCAGTTCGAAGGTGGCGAGCTAACAATCGAAGGCTGGGGGAATTTCGCCCTGACTTTCGCTTCTTTCCAGATCGAGCCCACCGGAATCCAGTTGGCCACCGCACGGATCGTCCCGGGCGGGGGATCAAAGGGTGAAATCGAGATTCTCAATCCGCAGCAGGTTCCACTTGCTCTCGAAAGTGGAGAGTCGGAGATGGCACTGCGCATCGACCGCGTTCCCTTGTCGGCGCTGCTAGGTCCGAAATTCGGGGAATGGTTGAGAGCGACCGTGGAAACGCGCGAGGAAGAGGCGGACGGCACGATTTTGTTCAAGGGCGGAAAGTCGCCATCGGTTTCCTGTCTGATTCCCTTCCACGCGACCGCGAATTCCGAGCCTGCAGCATTCCTTCTCCCGATGTTTGCCATCATCGCCAAGGAAGTGGACGAGGAGTGGTATCACAAGCCGGTTTTCGATCTCGATTTTAGCGGCACCGTGATCCGTGACAGCAGCGGGAGCGGGCTCGGAGATCTCAATATAAAAGCCCGTGGGCGGCTCCTCATCAAGGGCGCGGTGATGGCGGGGGCGGGCGGTGTGTTGGACGGTTCTCTGGAGATCGGACTTCCCGAATCGGCGATCGCCGATTGCTCGCTGCCTTTCCGCCGTGTCTTCAATCGCCGGGAAGATGCCCACGCGTGGGCGACCGTCAGGATTTCAGGAACGGGTGCCAAGCCGACCGACGATCTCGAGCAGCAGATCGAGCAAGCCGCCACCAATGTGGCACCCGCCGGCGGTGGCAAGGAGTCCTTGGAAGACGAGTTCCGGGACCTCACCACGCCGGAGAGATAAATGAGCGCCGTGCGGCCCGGTCCGAGCTGCGGTTGCAGGTCTTAGAGTTCCTGGATGCGGAGATTGCGCCAGCGGACTTTGCAGGATTTGCCGGAATGAACCTGAAGGGCCAGAAAGCCTTCGGCGGTGAATTCCTGCCCTTCGTCGGTGTAGTCCACGCGCTCCTTGCCGTTGAGCCAGATCTGGATGTGCTTGCCCTTGCAGACGATACGGATCTCGTTCCAGTCGTCCCACTTGATGATTTCTCCGCCTTGCTTCGTGAATGCCGCTTCAGCCGGCTTGTCGCCCTTCTTCGGGAAGAGCCAGCCACGCCGGGCTTCATCGTAAAGACCGGCGGTCCAAGCCCGGGCCTTGCCGTTGTCGTGTTCGCACTGGTAGCCGTGCACGCGGCCGTCCTTGCCCTCCTTCTGGAGGCCGCGGAACATCATGCCGGAATTGCCGGTGAGGTCGTCGAACTTCATCTCAAAGCGGAAATCGAAGTCCTTGTAGGTCTTCTCGGTGCGCATGAAGGTGTTCGACTTCACATTCTCCCCGAAGCCAATGATCTCGGCACCGGCAATGCGGAACTCGCCGTTGCCGTTGACCTTTTTCCAACCGGTGAAGTCCTTGCCGTTGAAGAGCTCGGTGAATCCCGGTTCCGCTGCGGGGCAGAGAGGAAGAGCGCAAATGGCGGCGGCAATCAGGGTGCTAAGTTTCATGGATCTGTCCGACAACTGTGCCCTTCCGGATCGCCGGAGCAAGCCTGAAGTCGGGTGGGAGCGATGCTGTCACCGAGCTTTTCCTTGCGACACCCGGTCAGCCTGCTAGCTTCCACGGCAATTGCTGGGAAAAGTATGATAGGCCATCTTGATTGTCCCGTCCTCGTTCTCAACCGGTTCTGGCAACCGGTGCAAACCTGCTCCGTCCGGCGCGCGCTCAAGCTCCTGTTTCTGGGGCACGCGCAGGTGGTGCAGACCGAAGGCGAGGACCGATTCCGCACCCACGATCTCGGATCCTGGGTAGAGCATTCGTCGCGGGAAGTGGTCGAAGACGTCATCCACACTGTCCGCTTGGCCCTGCGGGTGCCCAAGATCATCGTGCTGGCGCTCTACGAGAAGCTGCCGCGGATGGAGGTCCGCTTTACCCGCCGCAACGTTTTCCTGCGCGACAAACACACCTGCCAATACTGCGCGAGAATCTTCAACGAGCCGGAGCTGAATCTCGACCATGTGATGCCGCGCGACAAGGGTGGCCGCACGACTTGGGAAAACATCGTCACCTCCTGCATCCGCTGCAATACCCGCAAGGCGAACAAGCTTTCGCACGAGGTGAACATGCATCCGCTCCGCAAGCCGGTCGCCCCGCGCTGGCGACCGATGTTTGCGCTGCGCGAGAATACCCGCTCCGACGAGAGCTGGACGCATTTCATCGATCCCGATCCCTCAAAGGTCCGCTTGTCGGCGTGAAGCCACGAAAAAGCGCAGCCCCCGGTGGGAAGCGGCGCTCGCAAAGGGTGCAGGCAAATCAGGCCTGGTCGATGGTCTTCTCGCTGGCCGCGTCGACGATCATGAAACGCTCCCGGTGCAGCGCCGGGTCCGAACGGAAGATCAGGCGGCCGGAGTGCTGGCGCTCCAGTTCGACCAGGTGGCGGCTGTCCTCGGTCTTGAAGCGGGTGAGCACGTCGGGATTGACCACCACGATGAGGTCGCCCGCCTGGTCGCGGTGCTTGTTGATCACGGTGACGATGCGGCGCTGGATCTCGACGCTCATGGTCATCGGGGTCTTCACCCGGCCGCGGCCCTGGCAGTAGGGGCAGGGCTCGAACATGGTGTCGCGCAGCGACTCGTTGAGGCGCTGGCGGGTCATCTCCATGAGGCCGATCGACGAGATCTGTAGTACTTGGGTCTTCGCCTTGTCCTTTTTCAATCGGTCCTTCATCGCCTTGTAGACCGTCTGCTGGTCCTTCCGGTGGCGCATATCGATGAAGTCGACCACGACCAGGCCGCCGATGTTGCGCAGACGGAGCTGGCGGGCGACTTCCTGGGCGGCTTCGACGTTGGTTTCGAAGATCATCTTGTCGACATCCTTCGAGCCCCGGTTGCGGCCGGTGTTGACGTCGATGGCGATCAGCGCCTCGGTTTCGTCGATCACGATGTAGCCGCCGCAAGGCAGCCAGACCTGGCGCGAGAAGGCCTCGTCGATCTGCTTCTGGATGCCGATGGCCTCGAAGATCGGCTGGGTGGACGGCATGTGATGGATGCGGCGCTTGGCGCGGCGCGAGATCTTGCCGGCGATCTCGCGGATCAGCTCGGTGGTCTGGGCATCGTCGCAGAGAACTTGGTCGACTTCATCAGTGAGGAAGTCGCGCGCGGTCCGCTCGATCAAGCCGGGCTCCTGGAACACGCAGAGCGGTGCGGGGCCGGAGTCCCGCTTGTCTTCGACGGCGTGCCACTGCTCCATCAGCATCGCAAGGTCGCGCACGAAGTGGCGTGCGCGGGTGCCGTGGGCGACGGTGCGCATGATGATGCCCATGCCTTCCGGCACACTGAGGCGCTGCATGATCTTGCGCAGACGCTGGCGCTCCTTGGGGTCCTCGATCTTGCGGGAAATCCCGAACTGCTCGGTGTAGGGCATCAGCACGAGGTAACGGCCGGCCAACGAGATGTTGGTGGTGACGCGCGGTCCCTTGGTTCCGATCGGGCCCTTTGAGACCTGGATCATGATCTCGGAGCCGATCGGATAGATGCTCGGGATGTCCTTCGAACTGATCTTCTGCTGCTTCTTTTTCTGGCTGCCCGCGCGCTCGATCTCTTCGAGGCCGGCGTCGAGGGCGGCGGGGATCGCATCCCAGAAGTGAAGGAAGGCGTTCTTGTCGAGGCCGATGTCGACGAACATCGCCTTGAGGCCTTGCTCGATGTTCTTCACGCGGCCTTTGAAGATACCGCCGACGATGTTCTGTTCGCCTTCCCGCTCTACGGTGTATTCCTCAAGAACCCCGTTGTCGAGGAGGGCGACCCGGCGCTCGAGGCGCTCGACGTTGACGATGACAGTGTTGCCTTCCTTCGGGTTCGGTCTGCCGATGCCGAGGAAGCGTTTGATTTTCTGGATCATGGATTTGATAAGAGGATGGGAGTTGGAAGGAGTTATCTTTGGCGAGTGGGAGAGTTGCGGCGGGGGGCGACCGTGCCCTCCTCGTCGATTTCAGGAGTGATGGTGGGACGGGGCGTTACGGGAGAGGGGACCAAGGTCGGGTCCGGCGACACGATGCCAACGGCGGCGGCGGCGTCCGATGCTTCGTTGCCGGTCTCGCCGGCATCGTCGGTCACATCGATGGATGCGAGGACGTCCTTGGGCAGAAGAATCTCTTCGATGGGGTCGTTGTTGCCCACAACCGGATTCAATGGATGAAGGGGGAGCCGCTTGCCCTCGTCGCGGGCGAGGATGCCGCGGAGGAGAAGGTGGACCAGCGGACCGCAGACCTTGCCGCCGGATTTGCCGTTTTCCACGAGCATGCAGATGGCGTAGCGGGGTTCGTCGTAGGGCGCGAAAGCGAGAGTCCAGGAGTTGTGGAGATCCAAGGGCTTGCTCACCTGGGCGGTGCCGGTCTTGGCGGCGATCACGTAGTCCGGAATCTTCACCCGGCCTGCGGTGCCGCCTGGCACGTTGACGGCCATTCGCATGCCTTCGCGGATGAGCTCCATGTCGGAAGGTTTTACGCCTTCCTTGATCAGGTCGACTTTGAGACGCGGGACGTCTTCGATCAACAAGGTCCCGTCCGTCGCCACCGCCTTCTTGACGAGGCGGGGGTGATAGTAGCGGCCGCCGTTGGCGACACAGGCGGTCACCGCACAGAGTTGGAGCGGGGTGGCGAGGGCGTTTCCCTGGCCGATGGAAAGGAAGCCCGTGTCGATCGGGGTTGCGACGACATTCGGGCGAAGGCGTTGCCAATTGCGGCTACCGGTAACCAATCCCGGATTCTCTTGAGGCAAGGGGATGCCGGTCTTTTCCCCCAGGCCGAGCATGCCGAAGCCGTCCGCCATGCCCTTCGTGCCGATCGACCGGGCGAGGAGCATGAAGTAGGGATTGCACGACTGCTGGATCGCCTTCGGCAGGTTGAGGCTGCCGTGGCTGCCGCCTTTCTGGGCGATCCAGCATCCGACCTTTGCATTGCCGTAGGATACGTAGCCGCTGCAGTTGAAACTCCGGCTGGCAAAGCCCTTGGTTGCACCCACCAAGGCGGTGGGAATCTTAAACGTCGACCCCGGCACGAAGGGGCTGATCGAGCGGTCGACCAGCGGGGAGATCTTCGCTTGATTGTATTCGCGGTTCCGTTCCGGACTGATGCTCGGGATAAAGTCGTTCGGGTTGTAGTCGGGAACGCAGGCCATCGCGAGGATCTCGCCGGTGCGGACATCCATCACCACCCCAGATGCCGAGCCGGCCTGCCGGAGAATGTTCGACAAGAGGTATTGAATCTCGGCATCGATGGTGAGCGTGACCTCGGCCCCGACACCGGGATCGAGACGGTCATAAATGCCGAGCACCTTGCCCTTCTCGTCCTTGCTGATCTTGCTCCAGCCTTCCGAGCCACGCAGCAGATCGTCGAGGGTCGCCTCTACCCCGGCGAGGCCCTTTTCATCGCCGACATACTGATAACCGTATTCGCGGCGCGCGTCCTCGGGGATATCGCCTTTCCGCCAAGGCTGCACATAACCAAGCGTGTGACAGGCCAGTGCCTTGTAGGGATACTCCCGTTGCGGACGGACATTGAGGTAGACCCCGGGAAGCTCCAGGGAGTGTTCGGCAAATCGCGCGAACTCGTCGTAGGTGACTTCCGTCGTGTAGGAGAAGGGGACCAGCCCGCCGTGGGTCTTGTAGTGGGTCCGGAGGTCCTCTGCCCTGAAATTCCGGACCAGTCCCAGGGGCTCAAGCACCGGGATCACCCGCTCCTTGATGATCGCCACGATGTCGGTCTCGGTGGCTTTCCGCGGCATCCCGTCTTCGCGGGACTCCACGTCGCGGGTCGGGTCCTCGGACCGTTGCACACGATAGGCCCGGTGGATCTCCTCGAGGTTGAAGGAGACCTCGTAATTGCGGCGGTTGCGGGCGAGTTCGATGCCATGTCGATCCTTGATGGTCCCGCGGATCCCGGGTTCGCGCACGGTGATCTGGCGATTGCCGGGGACCAGTGCCTTGTAGTAGTCCTGCCGGTCGATCTGGAATTCGTAGAGCCGTGTCAACAGCGCTCCGAAGCCGAACAGCACGAGGGCGGTCAGCAGGTAGAGGCGGAGTCGGAGCCGGGGTTCGATGGCAGTCATGCGATGGCGCGGCGGCGCTTCTTCTTTTTCAATCCTTCGAAACGGATCTCATGACCGAAACGCTCTGCGATGTGGAACAGGATCCAGAAGACAATCGGCGAGAACAGCATCGTGAGCACCGAAGTGAAGACGATCTGGAAGAGGGTGGCACGAGGAAAGAGGAAATCGCCGCGGACGAAGTTGATGATGAGATACTCCGCGACGAGATAGACGAAGATGGAGACGCCGACGAGGAATGCCGACACTTGCCACTTGCCTTCGCGAAACAGGGGCTGGATGCCCTGCATCAGGTAGCCGATGACCCCGTAGAGAATGATCGAGTAGCCGAAACGGAGCGATTGAGCGGGTTGGTCATAGACCAGCGGGTCGCCGCCCGGAGGCCCCAGCGCACTTTGGACATCCCAGAGAAAGCCGCAGGTGAATGCCATCGCGAGCATGACCGGTGGCCCCACGGTTACCGACGCGCAAAGGAAGACCAGCGTCACCAGCAGCAGGCGCGAATTGAACAGCCCGGTCAACGAGGGGATGAACTGCTGGGCCACCAGTGCCAGCAGGACGAGGATGAAGAGGCTGAGCGAATACCGGATCACGGGATCATGGCAGCGGAAGGAGGAAAACCGTGCTCAGATCCGTGAAATCGACCGAGGGTCGGACCAAAGCTTCGGAGTCGAGAGGACCGGGGAGGACCGACTCGACAGTGCCCACCAGGAGGTTCGCGGGGAAGAGTCCTCCGCGCCCGGTGGTGAATACCCGCGTGCCCGGACTGATCCGGGCCTTCGGGGAAAGGAATCGAAGGTGGAGTTTGGGGCCTCCTTCATACTGGCCGCGCTGGCCGCTGAGGATTCCCACTTCGGGAGTGCCCTCGACTTGCACGGATACCTGGCATGCCTCGTCGGTCAGCAGGATGACCGACGACAATTTGTCGCCGACCCGATCGACTTTGCCGACGAGTCCGCCGTCGGCCACCACCGGTTGATGAACCGCCACTTGGCTTTCCCAGCCGCGGTCGATCTCGACGGTCTGCCACCAGGTCGTCGTTTGTCGACGGATCACGCGGGCGACCGTTGCCTTGAACTCGATCCGCTTCTGGAAATCGAGCGCGCGCCGTAGCCGGGCGTTCTCGGCCTCGACTTCCAGCGAGTGGCGCTCGACCTGCCGCAGGCGGTCATACTCGGCGCGTATCGACTCGAGTTCGGCTTCGAGCTTCTTGGAATGCTCCACTTCGACGAGGAAGGTCCGAGCTTTGACTTCCAAGGTTGAACCCGCATTGAGGAATGGAGTCAGCCACGAATAATACGTGGCCTGGATGTCCCGGACCGTACGCTCGCTCCGGGTCAGCGCCCATACGGCGCCGCCCAAGAAAAGGAGAAATGCGAGAAGATTGAGCGGCCTCATGGCGAGGAGCCCCGGGCGAACCGGTCAGTAGTGGGAAGAAGTGGCGACCCGCTTCAGTACCTCGATCTCCTGCAGCATCCGTCCGGTACCTTCCGCCACGGCGCTGAGGGGATCCTCGGCGACATGGACCGGCAGGCCCGTTTCTTCTCGGAGAAGTCGGTCCAAGCCCCGCAAGAGGGCTCCTCCGCCTGCCAGCACGATGCCGCGGTCGACGAGGTCGGCGGCAAGTTCAGGCGGGCAACGTTCCAAAGTGGTGCGCACGGCGTCCACGATGGTGGAAAGCGGGTCGGCCATTGCCTCGCGGATCTCCTGCGAGGTGATGGTAATGGTTTTCGGCAGGCCAGCGACCAGGTCGCGGCCTTTCACGTCCATGGTGATCTCTTTCATCAGCGGGGCCGCGGAACCCAGCCGGATCTTGATATCCTCGGCGGTGCGTTCACCGATCATAAGGTTGTAAGCCCGCTTCATGTAGGACACGATCGCCTCGTCCAGTTCATCGCCCGCGGTGCGGACGGAGCGGGCAAAAACGATGCCACCCAGTGAAATCAACGCGACTTCGGTGGTGCCGCCGCCAATGTCCACGATCATGTTGCCGGAGGCGTCCATGACCGGCAGACCGACACCGATCGCGGCGGCCATCGGCTCCTCGACGATATGGACCTCGCGCGCGCCGGCCTGTTCCGCTGACTCGCTGACCGCGCGGCGTTCCACTTCGGTGATGCCCGAGGGCACCGCGATGACCACGCGCGGGTTGTTGCGGCGGCGGCCATTGTTGGCCTTGCGGATGAAATGGCGGAGCATGGCTTCCGCCACCTCGAAATCGGCGATCACCCCGTCTTTCAACGGGCGGATGGCGACGATGTTGCCCGGCGTCCGGCCGAGCATGCGCTTGGCGTCGTCACCGACGGCCAAAACCTCGTTGGTGCCGGCCTTTACCGCGACCACGGACGGTTCGCGGAGGACGATGCCTTGATCCTTGACGTTGACGAGGGTGTTGGCGGTGCCGAGATCGATACCAATGTCGTTGGAAAACCAGCTGCCGAATAATCGAGCAAACATTCTGATGGTGAAAGGATTGGAAAAGGAAAATTGACGGTCGTCACGGCCCCCGCGCGGCACCGTCCGCCGGTCGCAAGGGTGGAAAAAATCAACCTTACCGAAAAATCGGGGAGGCGGCGGACTATGGTGACGCAGGCCCCGCCGGGTCAAGTGGGAATCCCTGTTCCGCAAAGAGAACAAAGGAGTTCCACGACTTCCGCCGGGCTCAATGCGAGGCCAAAGCCGGGCCGACTGCCGCGTGGCGAACCAGGAACTCGTCGGCCAGCGCGAAATACGAAGACGCCCCGATCCCGGTCGGATCGTGTTCGAAGATGGTCTTCGCGTGGCTCGGGGCCTCTCCCAGCCGGATCGTCCGCGGGATCACGGTGCGGTAGAGCTGTTCCGGGAAATAGTTGCCCACCTCATCGACCACCTGCTTGGCCAGGTTGGTCCGGCCGTCGAACATGGTCATGACGATGCCTTCCAGCGACAAATGCGGGTTCGCCCCGGAGTCGCGGATTTGGTCGATGACATGGACGATCTTGGCCAAACCTTCGAGCCCGAACCACTCGCACTGGAGCGGGATCAAAATCTCATCCGCCGCGGCCAGCGCGGAGGTCATCAGCACGCCGAGCGAAGGCGGGGTGTCGAGCAGGCAGAAATCGAACAGATCGTTCGGCTTGAGGCCCTGAAGGTGGATTCGCAGCCGTTCGAGGTGGTCGTCTCCGCGGGCCAGTTCGATTTCCACGCCGGCGAGGTCCATGTGGGACGGGATGACCGAGAGGTTTTCGCGGCCGGACGGGATGATCTTGTCTCGGACGTTCGCGTGGCCGAGGAGGGCCGGATAGACCGTGCCCTCGCCATCGACATCGAGGCCGAGCCCGCTGGTCGTATTTGCCTGGGGATCCAGATCGATCAGCAGGACGCGTTGCCCGCGGAGAGCGAGGGCGGCGGACAGGTTCAGCGCGGTGGTGGTTTTCCCCACGCCGCCTTTTTGATTGGCAATGGCGACAACTTTCATCGGGCGCGAGCGGACGGCAGCGGCGGTGATCCTTTCGCCCCGGCGGCGGGCTGGCAAACAAAACCGCGAGCGAATCGACAGGGAGGGGGACCTCACCCTGTCATCCTGAGCTTTCGGCGTGATAGCAAGGCGAGGCGCCGCTACCGATCTCCCGTCATGCCGCTGTCCCCGATCATGAAATCATCTCTTCTTCGGCTCTTCGCCGTCCTGCTGCCACTCAGCTCGCCCGCCGCCGGGGTCGAAGTGCCAGCTGGTGGTGAAGAAATCACGGCCGGGGGTAAGCTGGGTGCCTACTCTGACAAAGCTCACGGCACGGCGAAGGAAACCGATGGGATTTGGCAGATCGATATCACCAGGCCGGACGACTCGAAGCCTTACAAAGCGCAAGTTTCGATGAGCTGCCCGCGAGGGGCTCTGGCTCCGGGCGATCTGGTGCTGGCCATCATCAAGGCGCGCGCCATTCGCGGCCAGACGCCATCGGTCGAAGCAAAGCTTCAGCTCGCCACCGCACCCTACACCGCCGCCGCCAACTCGACCGGGCTCGATCTTACCGGCGAATGGCAGGAGCTGCCGGTGCTATTCCCGATCACCACCGCGCTCGAAACGGGCACCGCTTCGCTGGTCTTGCTCTGCGCCCGTCACGAGCAGGTGATCCAAGTCGCGTCGATCCGGGCTTTCAAGTATCCCGCCGGCACGGACACCTCCGCGTTTCCCCGTATCCGCAAAACCTATGCCGGCCGCGAGCCCGATGCGCCTTGGCGCAAAGCCGCGCTGGAAAGAATCGAGCAGCACCGCAAGGCCGATTTCTCCCTCCGTGTCCGAGGCCCCGACGGCAAACCGCTGGCCGACACCGAGGTCACCCTGACCCTGCGCCGGCACGAGTTCGGCTTCGGTTCCGCGGTCACCGCCGGCTTGCTCACGGCAGAGTCCGAAGATGCCAAGCGCTACCGCGAGATTGTCGACCGCCTGTTTAGCCAGATCGTTTTTGAAAACGACTTCAAGGACTTCGGCTGGGAAGAAGGGGCCGCCAGGAAGGACGTAAAACTCAAGCAGCTCGACACAGCGATGCGCTGGCTCGAGCAACGCAACATCTCGATCCGTGGTCATTATCTGATGCAGGTGGCGGTGCCGCCGAACCTCGCCAAAATCAAGGGCCCGGAGGCGATCCGGCAGCACTTCCTCAAGACCGCCGAAGAGCGACTGGCCTTTGCCAAGGACCGCATTTGCGAATGGGACGTCATCAATCACCCGATCGCCTGGGGCGGTGCGGACTTGTTCGCCAAGCGCCCCGGGTTGGAAAAGCTTGATCGGGAAATCCACAGCCTCGCCTCCCGCGCGACCTCGGTGCCCTTTTTCGTCAATGAAGACCAGTTGTTCCGCCCCGGCAGGCAGTCAGATGAGACATTTGCCTATGTCCGCCAGTTGAAAAAGGACGGTTTCCGCGTCGATGGCGTCGGGAACCAGGCGCACGTCGACGAGAGCTTCCTGCCGACACCAGAGCATGTGCTGGCCGTGACGGATCACTTCGCCACTTTGGTCCCGCGTCAGGTCATCACGGAATTCGACATTACCACGCTCCAGGACGAGGAACTCGCGGCCGATTATACCCGCGACATCCTGATCGCCTGCTTCAGTCATCCCGCCTACACCGGTTTCTTGCTCTGGGGCTTCTGGGAAGGCCGCCATTGGAAGCCCGAGGCGGCTTCGTGGAATCTCGACTGGACCATCCGCGGGCGCGGTGAGGTGCTTGAGGAATGGATCGGCCGCCGCTGGAACACCACCGTCACCGTCACCACCGGAGAAGACGGGGTCGTCCGGTGGCGGGGCTTTCCGGGCTGGTATGATGTCCGGACCAAGGATGGCGCGGGGACTTTTCAAATCACCAAGTCGGCTCCCAGCGGCAACGTGGATATAAAGTAGCCACCCGAGCTCCACGGAAACATCGGAGTTCCCAGTTTTCCCCTCGCGTCCGCGCCGCTCCGTCCATTGATTGCCCCGGCCACATGGAAATCACGGAAGACTGGGTGAGGGGGCTGACCGGCTGGAAGCCCTTCAAGGAAGGCAAGGCGATGGCGGATCAAGGCCTCGTCGCGGGCTTCAAGCAAAGCGGCGAGGTGTTCCAAGGCACCCTCCGCGAAGGACGACTCAATCTCCGGCCGGTAATCAAGGTCGTCGGCCCCACCGATGTCCGCGTCCAATGCGGCTGTCCGGACCACCGCGCCACCGGCGGCGTTTGCGCTCATGCCGTCGCGATTCTTCTTTCGGCACTGAAATCTTCCCGCGAGCCTGCGCCCATCGCAGATCGGCCAATTCCAGCTCGGCAGGCATCGACGGTCACCTCCCGCGCCTGGGATATCCGGTTCTCACCCCGCTTCGAAGCCGAATGGGCCGCGGGCAATATTGCCGTCCGCCTCCTCCCCTCCAAAGACAACCCCTGCGACTCCGACCACCGTCTGAGCAGTTGGCTGGCATCGAAGAACCTGCTCGCCGGTCCCGCTCAGCCGCTGGCGCTGCGCCTTGCCGGTTCCGACGCCGGTGAATTCCTCGATCTCGCTGCGGGCCATCCGCGGATGGAGCTCGATGGCCGCCCGGGCGCATTTCAGATTGATCCCGACCCTGGTCCGCCGCTTCGATTGGCTGACAGTCGACTTGAGGGAGCCCAAGTTGTCCTCGACCTGGATCCCGGTGAAAAGCGCCGGACGCTGGTTCGCTGGGCGGACTCTCTGGCTTGGGTCGGTGCGCATCGGGTGCAACGACTGCCCGGCCGAACATCCCGGCCGGAGTGGCCCGAACAAGCGTGCCTGCTTGCTGTAAACGGTCAATTGAAACTTTCGTTGTCCGCTTTTCTGGCGGACCTTGACGCTTGGCTTGATCTCTTCGAGCCGCCCCAGCCCGGCTGGCTCGGCAGTCTCCGCCTCACGAGTGCCCAGCCCGATTTCGAGCTGGAACTGGAAGGTTCGCTGGAGTCGCTCGATGCCGTCCTCAAGGTCCGCTACCCGGGACTTTCCGCGCGGCCGCTCCCTGAACCCGGAGAAATCCTCCCCGGCCTGCCGTGCCTCGCTCCGGACGGCCACCTCCTCGCTCGTAACGTTTCCGCTGAGGATCAGGCGCGACGGGAGCTGTCCACTCTCGGCTTCGAGCCCCGGTCGGGAGCCCGGGTTTCTGCTCAGTCGGATTCGCGGTCGAACCACTCCCGCTTCCAACTCCGGGGTCACGATGCGATTCTTTCGTTCATCGCCGACGAGTTGCCCCGCCTCCGTCAGAGTTGGGCGGTCCGGGAAGGGGAGCGCTTTGCTGCCGTCGCCAGCCGGGTCCACGTGATCCGCCCGGACATCCAGGAAAGCGCCCATCACGGGGGCTCGCTAACTTTCGAACTATCGTTCCAAACAACTGGTGGAAAGCGGATCCCGAGCGCCGAAGTCCGACGATTGCTGCGGGGAGGGAAGCGGGGTGTCAAGCTTGCTAGCGGCGCGGAACTTGTGGTGAGCCGGAGCTGCGAAGAACTGGTGAATCCGCTCATTGAAGAGCTGGGGATTGGGCGGTCGGACGAGCCCTTTCATCTGTCGGGAGCCTCCTCGCTTCTTTTCCGGGAATTGCGGAAGAAACTCCAGAGTAGGTTGGTTAACAAAGATCCAGAACAGGTAGGAAATGGCGAGACGCATCAGTATTCAAACGTTGGCTTAAATGCAGAGCTTCGGGCCTATCAGGCTTCCGGTGTCGATTGGCTCGTTGATCGACTTGGGCAACTTGGCGGGGCGCTTTTGGCGGATGAAATGGGCCTTGGGAAGACAATTCAAACGATTGTTGCAATCAATCATTTCAAGCAAAGTTCCGTGACGGATTCGGGAGTCTTCCTTGTGATCGCACCGACCACCTTGCTGGAAAATTGGATGGCCGAGCTAGCTCGTTTCGCGCCCGGCCTGAGGTGCCTACTGTTGCACGGTGCCGGACGAGATCGGCTGCGAAGTCAGGTCGATCAGGTTGATGTGATTGTCACAAGTTATGGAACCCTGGTTCGCGACCTAGCTTTCCATCTCCAGAGGGAATACAGGCTCATCGCGGCGGACGAGGCGAGCCTCCTGCGGAATCCGGATGCGGAGATCAGCAAGTCCCTCTGCAAGCTCCGCGCAGGTGCCCGACTTGCTCTCACTGGGACGCCGGTTGAGAACCGAATGCAGGATTTGTGGTCGATTTTCCGCTTCGTGGCTCCCGGCTACCTGGGAAATCGGGCCGACTTCAAAGAGCGCTATGAGGCGCCGGCGGCGTCCGGGGATGTGGTTCCTGCTGGATTGCTCGAGCGGTTACGCCTTAGGGTTTCGCCCTTTGTTTTGCGACGAACCAAGGATCAGGTGGCGAAGGACCTGCCGGATAAGATCGAGATCGACGAGTGGTTGGACCTTGCTGATGACCAGGCATCGCTCTACGCGAGCCTCGCGCGAGCCGGCTTGGCGGAGGTCGAGCGAATCCGAGAGAAGCAGGGCGAGGGGGCTGGCCAGATGCATTTGCTGACGCTGCTGCTGCGCCTCCGGCAGGTTTGTGTCGATCCCGGACTCCTTGATCTAGATGAGGAGAAGGTTCCGGGTGCTGCCAAGATTGAACGTTTGTTGGAGCTTCTTTCGGAGCGTTCTGAAATTGGTGGAAAAACACTGGTATTCAGTCAATTCGCACGGAACTTACGGAGAATCGAGAATAAGATCTCCAGTGGTTTCGGGCGGATTTTCTGCATCGATGGGACCACCCGAAACCGTCAACAACTGGTCGATTCCTTCCAATCCGAGTCCGGTCCGGCCGTCTTTTTGATCAGCCTCAAGGCTGGCGGCTACGGCCTGAATCTGACGGCAGCCGACGCGGTGGTCCACCTGGACCCCTGGTGGAATCCGGCGGTTGAAGCCCAAGCAACCGACCGCGCACACCGAATCGGCCAGACCCGGCCTGTGACGGTTTATCGCTTGCTCACACGCGGAACCGTCGAGGAACGCGTCCGCCGGATGCAGGAACGAAAGCGCGCAGTCATCGACGCCGCGACCGGAGATTCCGAAAGCGTGCCGCGGAATTGGACCGGCAAGGAGTTGGAGGACCTCTTGAAGTGAACCCGCGAATCCAGAGCATTCTGGCGGACACACGGGGCGCTGAGTCGCGAGGATGGCTCTGAATCCAGGCTTGAGTTCGAGTCAGCTGGAGCGGTCGGAACTCTTGGAGTCCATCGATCGCCCGGATGCAACTTGTGACAATGTATGTAATGCGGAATTATAAATTGAGCGGGACCACCCAGCGCTCCTTTCTTTGAACCCGGGCTAACGCCAGGCTCCCCCTCCCGGTGCCTAGTTCCTCGTTACCTCAACCACCCCGAACATTCGTGGTGTTCCCGGTACGATCGGTTGATCGACTGTGACGCGCTCCCACTCCGCATTCATTTCGACGGAGCGCTCAAGACCACTCATCCGCACAAAGCTCCCGGGTTCCAGCGAGGCCGACCACTTCGGCACATAGTGAAAGCTGCCGTCTCGACGGCGAAGGAACTCGACCCGGAAAACGCCGGCAATGCTGGTGAATGTCGGATAACCCGAAATTCCGTCTCCGGTTTCAAGTCCCGTCCGACCCGTCTCCCGCGGGCTCACATTGAAGGCACGCCGGAGCAGGTCTTCGTCGCTTTCAAGAACCAATGCTCCCTGCCCGGTCTCCGCGCCGGAACCATGGATGGCTGACTTGCTGGCTATCGACGATGCGGAAACATTCGATAAAGGCAGGTCCAGAACGTGGAGCTCGTAGCCGGCGACTGGATTCTCAGCCGCGAAGAAGAGTTTTGAACCAGCGATGCAGAGCATGTCTGGATTCGAGGATCGGTCGCCAGGCATGACCTCCGAGAGAAGAGTTGTTCCGGCCGGCGTTCCGTCGCTGCACCAAAGCTCGCGGCCGTGGACCGGGTCGGATGCCGCAAAATAGACGCGCCCGCCAAAGACTTGAAGATGTTCGGGATTGGACCCTTCTTGCCCCGGCATGATGTCGGCGACCATGTAGGTTCCTTCGGCGCTGCCATCCGTCCGCCATAACTCCCGTCCGTGCTCTGAAGTTCCGAAGACGATATACAAGATCCCGCCGATCTTGACGTGCTCATGGACCTGTCCTCTCGGGAAGTCTTGGGCTGGATCAAGCGCTACATCCTTCAGGATCCGTGTCCCATCGGTGGTTCCATCACTCACCCACCATTTCAAGCCGCCATTCTGAGCGTCAGCGAGAAAGAGGAATCGACCGCTATCGAATGGGACGGCCGACACCAGCCTGAAACGATTCCCGGGATTGAAATTGATCGGGACTTCCAACGTTCCTTCGGATGTGCCATCGCTGCGCCAGAGATGAAAAGAGGCTGAACGCTCAAAGAAAAAGCAGATCGAGTCCCCGACAGCCGTAAAGAGTCTCGGACGTTCCGGATCGTTGAAGGGCAGATTCGGAAAAGCGTGAACCATCGAAGTCCCTTCCGGCGTCCCGTCGGCTCGCCAGAGCTCGTACCGGTTGGCTCGGCGATTGTTGGCGAAAAACGCTGTCGAGCCGACCAATCGGAGCGTTCCCTCCACCACGTTCAAAGGTGTGTTTCCTGGGATGGGAAGTTCGCGAGTCCCGGAGGTTGTGCCATCCGTGACCCAAAGACTGTTGTCAATCGAAGCCATCGTGAAAAACAGGTGGCTCCCGTCCGTGTTGAACTCGTTCAGGTGTGGCGCGAAGGCGGTAAGTGGAATGGTCCCCTTCCGAGTTCCGTTGCTTGCCCAAACCCGGGCGTCGCTGAACCCCCTGGTTGTAGCGTAAATCAACTGGCGTCCGACAGTAGTCAGGAGTATGGGACTGGCCGACTCCGGACCGCGTTGCGCATCAACCAGTTGCTTGGTCCCCTTGCTTGTTCCGTCACTGGACCACAGCTCGTGGCCAAACTTCGGGCTCCTGGCGTTGAAAAAGACGCGATCACCCAGGGCGGTGATGGGTTGTCGGTAATAAAGGCTCGGGGTGAGCCCTCCAATCGGTTTTCTCTCGGAAGACGTCAGGCGGAGCGTTCCTTTCTTCGTGCCATCGGTCTGCCAAAGATCCTGATCCCCTATGAAGGACATGTTGCCCGCTATGAAATAGAGAACATTTCCATCCGAAACCAGATTCCTCGTCTCCATACTGAACCTTCCCGGGGTGGTCTCCACCGCGAGTTTGGTGCCCTTCGCGCTACCGTCGGTTCTCCAGATTTCACGTCCCCGGGTCCTGTCTTGCGCAACGAAGTAGACCCATTTGCCAGCGGAGCAAAGCCAACCTGGCCACGAACCGTCGGAACCTGGGTTGATGTCCATTACGAGAAAAGTTCCGTCCAAAGTGCCGTCGCTTCTCCAGATCTCAGCGCCTTCGGACTCCGTGGACCGTGAAAAGTAAAGAATGCCTCCCATCAAAGCAGCATCAACAAGGCCGAGTGTATTGGGGGTGAATCCTGGAAATCGCACGGACCCGTCCAGGCTGCCATCGCCACAGCGCCAGATGAGTTCCGCGCCTTGCTCCGTCTGGCCAAAGAATGAAATCCTGCCATTCAGAGCACGAATCTCACGAAGTTCGCTCCACGATTCAAAACCCGGCTCCCGGGGGATCACCACCGCGCCCCCGACTTCGCCGTTTGTTCGCCACAGCCATTTGCGCCGCCCGTTGATCAAGTAACTCTCGACCACAAAATAGATCGAGTCTCCGCTGACAACCATTTCCTCGATTGATGGAGCGGGTCCTTGATTGATGGTTTGGATTGGTAAAGTGCCCTCCACCGTGCCGTCCGACTTCCAGAGATTTGGGCCAACTCCAAAGTAAAGTGTGTCTCCCAAGAATGTGTGACCCGCGGGAGAAAAAAGGACCGCTCACTGAGCCCTGCAGGAAGCTTGAGCGTGTTGTCAGCCCTACCGTCGGTGCACCAGAGTTCGTAGCTGTTCAGGGTCCGTGCCGAGAACCAGAGTTTTCCCGGTGCTGCTGCCAAGGGCTTCGGATCGCTGCCGGAGAGGCCCGGACGGACGTCAATGAGCCGATAGGTGCCCTGCGCGGTGCCGTCGCTGCGCCAAAGTTCGTTTCCGTGAACGCCGTCGTCGGCCGAGAAATAGAGTATACCGTCCATCTCCATCAGATGACCGGGCATCGACGATCCCGAGCCCGGATTAATGTCGGCAATCATCCGCCCCGGTCCTTGGCCGGAAGCGACCCAAAGCTCCGCTCCATGTTCGAGCGTGGTAGCCCTGAAGAACGCCCTGCCTCCCGCCATTACCGGAGGCTCGACATTCAAGGAGCTGGGCTCGGTTTCCGGAGCGAAATCCTTGACCAGTCGCGCGGGCGTCTCAGCTGCTCCAGCCTGTATCAGCAACAACGAGACCGCAAAACCAATCAAACATCGACTTAACATCAGATCCTCAACCTCTTGGGGTAGTCTGACTCCGTCAAGCGTAGTTTCCCGGCGGACGGGTGGCTTATAGGGCGTTTGGCTGGAGGATTCATGGGAACGGCTTGGCTTTCAGGATCAGATCGATGGCCAGCTGCTTTCGATCTTGGTAATCGACGATTAAGGAAGGCAGGTTGTTCTTTTCGTCGAACGGGAT
>Ga0247843_1001886_pt1 | contig 40285 bp, 39 predicted proteins | sample LaCruzMarch2017__FD_192420 | JGI IMG/M metagenome (GOLD analysis project Ga0247843, IMG submission 192420) | Freshwater microbial communities from meromictic Lake La Cruz, Castile-La Mancha, Spain - LaCruzMarch2017_8m | ecosystem: Environmental > Aquatic > Freshwater > Lake | place: Spain...
TTTGAAGAATGGTACTCCTAAATAGGAATACCGTGATTACGATAGGTTGAAAAGAAGTGGCAGGATGTGGCAGGGATTACCTCGCCGCTTTGAGCGGCAAGATAACCCCCTCCTCTTCCTGAGGCACTCGGATACGCAATCCGTCCATCTGGCCCCTCATATTGATGCCAGCCGAACGAAAATACACGTCCGTCGTGCTGAGTTTCGAGTGTCCTACATTTTCCTTAACCACCCCAAGAGGTACCCCAGACACAAGAGCTAGCGTGATGTGCGTCGCCCTGAGCTGATGGTGGGTCACCTCTTTGATTCCGATCTTTTGGCAAAATTCGCGCAAGACCGTCGCTTGATGTCCAATCTCCCAGCATTTGCACTGGACCTCGATCACGAAATCAGAGCTTGCCTTGAGCTTCATTTGCTTCAGGAAAGTCAGCAGAAATTCAGGGATAGAAACAACTCGATCTTCCCGATTTTTTAAGAAGCCGACTATGCCCTCCCCAGGAAGTTTCTGGCGCTGCAGGTAAATGAGCCCACGCTCGAAATCTATGTCAGACCATTTTAACCCCGCAAGCTCACTTCGCCTGAGCCCGAGAGCAATCGTGAGCATCCATATTTCATAATAAGGATGCTTGCGGCGCTTTGCTTCCCCGAGCAGGATGTCCACTTCTTCATGGGTCAAAGCCTGTTTTTTTCTTTTGGGGACTTTTCTCATCTTCATGCCGACAAAAGGATTTGCTTTTACGATTCCCTCAGCGACACCGAAGGCAAACGTGCATTTGATCTGCTGCAAAATATTATTGGTCATAAGGCGACTCGTTCCCCGCTTCTCCATTTCGTCCAACCGATCCGTGACGAATTGAGGAGTAAGCAAATCCAAATGGGTAACCGCCCATTTTTCCGTGTGCCGAAGCAAGCAGTGCTTTACTTTAACTAGCACGGGACTGTACCCATTCGGATTTTCCGGGGATCGCACTTTGCTTGCAATGCTATCGAGGTATCGATCTTTGAGTTCGCTCCAAAGACTGATGCTCAACCCGTTCGGCTTTTCGTATTTACACGCGCTCCAAAGTTCGCGGTAGATCCGCTCCGCTTTGGGCAGAGAGGTGATACCCCGCCTCTTTTTTTGAATGCGCTTGCCCGTGTATTCGTTGATCGCCTCGGCGACAACGAGATACACAGTCTTCACTGCACCGGATTCGGACTCTATTTTTTGGGAGATGATTCCCATTATGGACCTCCTTGTAATAGGAGGTCTAATTCAGCTTTTTTAAAGCGCAGACTGCGGCCCAACCTGTAGGCCTTAAGCCTACCCTGGTAAACCCAATTCCTGATTTGAGCAGGACTGGTTCGCAGGTATTCAGCCGTTTCTTCAGTTCTCAACCATACCGAATTTTCAAATAACAACTTGCCGGGTGAGGTTATTGCATTCGGAAAGTTTTCTCCAGCAGGAACTCCAACCCTGCTCATTGCGCACCTCGCTGAGTCAAGTCATCGATGTCGCGGCAGTTTCCGATTTCAGCCGTCCCAAGACGCAAGCAAATGGGTTGTCGCTCTCCCTCCTTCCCGCTCGAACCAGCGGGGCCTTGTTCTCCTTGAGGACCTTGCGCTCCTCGACTTGCCTCGCGGCATTGCTTCCTCGCATCACGCGAGCCGGGGTCGCCTCCGCGCCCACCGGGGCCACCATCTCCGCCCCGTCCACCAACTCCACCCAAGCCGGGGCGAAGTTCCGTTGAAATAGCAATGCCTGACGGATCGTCGAGTTCAACAAGTACGGGCGAGGTGTCTCCGCCATCGCCTCCCACAAGACCGGGCTTTCCGATTCCGCCTTGAGCACCACGGCCACCATTGCCCGTAGACCGAGAGCAGTACCAATTTTTGAAACAGCGACCAGGACCCTCTCCCGGATCGCGGAAGAAGCCACCGAAAAGTAGACGAAGACATTCGGTGTGGTAACTCGCTTCACCGTTGTTTCCTCGGCTCCCTTTAGACCCTGGATCGCCTAGCGCGCCCTCGGCTCCAGCCCCGCCATTTTGCCCACCGGCAATGATGGCCAAGTTTCCACGTCCTCGCTTGGCGCTCAGATGGAAGAAAGCTCCCGAGAGCCCACTCGCTCCCACGTTGGGAGCAGGATCAAACGGTGTTGTGTCGATGACGCCTCCGAAGGAGACGATTTCTTCCGCTTCGAGATGAAGCGTTTGGCCGTTCGTAGCGAGCACCGCTCCCTTGAGAATCGTCAGACGACGAATCTTCTCTGGATAGCTCGAAATCACCACGCGTTCCGAAACGACGAGATCTCTAGTCTCGCCCAAAGAACTCTTAGACTGAGGCTCACCGCGATCCGATCCAGCACCATCAGCCGGATCGTAAGCACAGGCCCCCAACGCCAGCACAGCAGCCAGCAGAACCGAGAGCCTCAGATCGCCCCTGGTATTAAAAAAATAAAAATAAAACATTCAAAACCCCAATTGAGTTTTGTTTCTCCTCCCACCTCACAATCTCACTACCCAGCCCAAACTGACCCCTCTTTATCTTATAGATATTTATATCGTAGATAGAGAGGGGTCAGTTTGGGCGCCCGGTGTAGGGAGCGACTCTAATGAGGAGAAACTGGTTTTAGTTCATCAGGTTGCCGAATTGTTACCTAGTTATGCACCCCGTCCCATAATGCCCGTCGGCCCGAGCAACACGCGGTCTCGTTCGTGAGCTTCGGAGAGGCCGAAAAGTGAGATCCAAGTGCCGAGCGGAATCTCATGTTCACCAACCCAAACGCGCATGGCGTTCACGTCGAAAAGATTCTCGGGGCAGAGGCCAAGAGCTAGAAAGCTCTGACTTGCACCCCTCAGCCTATAAGCGCTTTTATCCGTGCGTTTGAGAAATATTTCTCTCACTGACCGAAGTGCCGCAGGAGTCGGGAGCAGATAGAGCAGTCCCGAAAACGCCGTGTGTTTCGTATACAGATTCAGCCTTCGTGCAATCCGAACCTTGCTTCGATTGGTGCGGTCTACCTCGACTCCGATCCAGCGATAGCCTCGTTCGGAAATGAGCGGATCGGCGTTGCGTCCGGGAACGCCGACGCAGAGATCGGGGATGTTCCCCTGCTCTTCGGAATTTTTCGAGATGAGATGCCCCGGAAGATTTTTGAAGTCCGCCGTAGATTCTCGATAGATCCAAAGTTTGGGCATCTGCCGTTCAAGCGAAGCGTGAACGAGCGTGCAAACGCTCTCATGGGGAACATGTGAGTAGCGCACTCGCTTCGTCCTAAAAAACTTAGGATCAAGACCTGTTGCTTTCAAGGCACGCCCTTTAGCGGTCTCATCGTCCGGAAGTATCCAGTAGGCCATAGGCTTACCTTCCGATCCGGTGAAGACCTTACAAATGAGATCCTGTTCCTCCATTCGTTTGAGTGTCTTGCGAATGCAGTCGTAGCGCGTTGCCTCGCGCACGAGCATCTGAATGGTCTTCGTCCCGAGCACGCCGTACCTAGAAAGAAGCTGAAGAACTTCCTTCTGTCGCTCCGAGATTTGATGAAGCATCAGGATGCCCCCTTGTCTCCGAAGAGGTTCCTCGCAAGACCGATTTTGCGCGTGAACTCATCGAGATCCTCTCGCGTTCGAATCTTGGCTTGCTTGATGATTTTGTTGATATTGATGCAGCGACTTCGAACTTTTTGAACATCACAAGAGCCGTTTGAGAGCATCCACTCGACGACATCTTGGACGCGAACAGTTCCTTCTGTGAAGTCCTCGTTGCACTTGGCGACGAGGACTTCGATCTTCTGAAATGTCTCATCTTTAATCATCACCTGAAGGCGTTTCATTTGACCTCCTTGAGATTGGGCGTTTCAAGAAATTTCTGGTTGGCGGGGTTGAAAGGATTCGGAGGCAGGTCTCCAAAACGCAGACGTTCGTCTTGCTCGTAGCGAAACGAACTCATGCGATCTTCGACATGATCGTGCAACAGGTAGGCCGTGAGTAGACCCACGCCAAGCCCTAGCCCCGCGCCGAGAAGCGTATTTCGATTCTGAATTTGCTTTTGCGGCCCACTGTAGACCGCAGATCCGCTGTAGGCACCGACGGCCACCCCTCCGGCTCCCCCGAGGATGAGGGAGCGCGAACGGGTTGCGCATCCAGTAACACTCAGAACCATGAAAGGAATTATCCACATGACAGCATTAGTCATCGTTAGTCTCCTCTTCGTACTTGCGGGGCAGTGGAAAGCGTAAGCAGAACACATCCCCGGCTCTTCCATTGGGCCTCAATGCGTGGTTCATCAGAACGTAGGCGCAGCCCGTTGGAAGAGACTTGATTCGGTCGGGATCGGCACGGAATTCCTTCACGTCACGAACCGACATGGCTCCGGTTTCTTCTTTTGCGCCGAGGGTGCCTGTCACCACTTGGCGTGTCTCTTTACTGGAACTTTTGGTTCCAAAGGTCTTTGCGATCATCTCAGCAGTCTCAGGATCGTAGATTCGAAGCACGATCTTCGTGGATGAGTTGTCCGTAATCTGCGCGGGAAAGTTGTCTCCAGCCGCCGCTAGGTCACCCATACTTTGATGACTGAAGTGCAGAGCAAGGCCTGCCGATCGCGCTTTGGCGATAAGCTCAAGGAAGGCAGGGCAAGCAAGACTTCCAAACTCATCAAGAAATACAGGCGTGAACAAGGGTTTGCTGTTTCCGGCTTGCACGTCGGCGGCGTACTGAGCCAGCTCCGCAATAAGAAGACGACCAACGGTCATCGTCGTCGCGGGGTCCACAAGGGCTGGAAGCCTGAAGTAGAGAACTTTTTTATCTTGGATAGCCTCTTTGATGTTGAGGCTCAGCAGCTTTTTTCCCTCGTCAGTTACAGGATCTCCCGCAATGACTTTGCCGAGATTGCCATAGCAGAGCTGATTGATCTGAGCGACGAGGCCCGCAAGCTGCGCGTACTCGGACTCACTGACCTTGACCGGGCAATCCTCCGTACCGAGGAAGCTGCTAAGGCTCGTTGCGGATTCAAAAATACTTTTCAGCCCAGCAAGCGTGATCGGACGGTTTCTCTTATCGTGCGTTTCCGCTACTCGCATGAGCATCTCTCGTGCCCGTGTCTTGTAGAATTCCTCGCTCCACACCATCGAGTTAAAGAGACGCATGGCAGCCTCGGTCCGGCTACTGCCCCCGATGGGGTTGTAGTGGACGGACTCCTTTGGTTTCCCAGGATCAAATACGAGCAAGTTATCTTTGGCCTGTGGATGCATTCGAAGATAGCTTACGAACGACTCGTCACCCTTGGCATCGAGGATCACGAGCGGATAGTTTCGCTTTGCGTCCTGATCGATGAGGTTCAGTAGAACCGACTCCGTTTTTCCCGACCCTGTCGCTCCGATGATGTGAACATGTCGGCCACGAACTTTGTCAGGGAAATAGATCGGCGTCCGAAGATCTATTTCCCAGCCGAGGAAAGCCGACGTGAAATCCGCTTCACGAATTTCAGTCGGGAGCCCAACAATTGACTTACGTCGCTCTGTCTCTTTGTCAGCCTGTTCCGAAAAGAAGAGGAACCTGATTGCCGCCGCGAGCATCCATAGCAAGCCGATCAGAAGTGATATTTTGAAGATTGGAATCTCAATCGCCATCGTAGCCTCCTCAGAAGTTCTCCGTGAGCTGCACGAAGAACTCCTCTCCTGGCTTAAGGCTTAGTGCCGCGCCCCGATTGTAGGCCGATCCAAGATCGGAGCTGATTTCGTTTTGCAAGCCCGTAAGCAGTGCACGAAGTAGCAGGCTCGAAAGATCACCCGATCCTTGTACGGCTCCTGCAAGGCCGCCCCCGACGGATTTTCCGGCACCCGTAAGTGCTCGTTGGGACATTCCCTCTACCTTCTGCGCTTTCACTCCCAAGGTACCGTCAAGGCTTAACGCTTGTGCCGAGATCTCAAGGCTCGCGTTTCCGCGCGGACTTCGGGCGTGATGGAAGCTCATCTTGATTCGGTCCACATTGCTATCACCTGAAGCATCGCCCACGAGCGTCCATCCGTAGAAGCTTTGCCCCAGGGCATAATCCACGACTTGGACAAACGTCGGAACCGTGTCGAAGGTTTCAAGGGAATTAAGAAGCCGCACTCGCACAAGCGTTCCGCTTGAAGCACGCACGTACGCCCCTTTTGTGCCCGCATTTCCATGCCCGTCCTTGAAGTGAATAACGAGCGATCCCTCTTGAGCTGCATTCTGCCCAGCCTGCGCAGCTTCATCTTGCGGGTGTCCCTCGTCGTCCGAGTTTCCCGTGCCTCCGTTCGACAGGAAGCCGAAAAGGGCTCCTGTAGCCAGCGTCAGACTGATGAAAAGGACCGCAATCCAAACGCGTCTTGGATCAAGGGAAGGCTTCTGAGAGCTCGGCGTCTGAGACGAGCTGAACATGGACTTCAGGTCGTCATGAAAATTCCGAAGCTTCATCATTTTTTTGCTCCTTTCTCGACGAGAAGTTCAAGAGTTCTTTCTTTAGACGGCACAACAAGAAAACTCCGATTTGCGGCGATCTCGGGCCTTGTAAACTGGATGTCGAAAGTCACGCGCGCGCCAGGAGGAAGTTCTTTCCTCTCAGCACTAAGACCGGAGTGCGAAAAACTTCTTGTTTGCTGCCTAAGTACGATCCTGGACCAATCGGGTTGCCAGAATCTTTCGCTTTCGTTTGTGAGGCGCACGCGAATACTGAAGTAGTCGCGGCGCGGTGACTCCCAAGCCTTGCGCAAAAGTTCGGCCTTGAGGCCATCTTTAACGACTTCGCTCAGAATTCGCTCTTGAATCTTCGTCGACTTGGTTGCGGTCGTTTCCGGTTTCTGGTCGCAACCAATACTCTCGGAGTGAGCAAGTATGAGGTTCGATTGAAGTCTATAACTTGTGGCAAGACTCCCTCCGGCAAAGATCAGAAGATTTGTCTCCTTGTTCGAGACGGTCGAGCGAAGTAAGAGATTATTGCCCATTCTCTGAGCCTGAAAGAAACGACCATCGCCGATAGCGATGGAGTCAGGGCTCTTGGCGAAACAGACGACACTTGAAAGTCCTGGCCTTACGTTGATGATTGCCGAGGAAGCCGACGCAAGTGCGGGAAGGAGCAGGAGTACGAGCGCGTAGTTCCGTGACCTAGTCACCTGCTTGTAGAGCGCATCGTAGATGCCTTTCCTCGTGGGGACGTAGCTCCGAACTGCCGGATATGCCTTTTCCCCCATCTTGGTCGCCATGGCAGCCGCCTTTGGCCCCACGAATGCCGTTGCTGCGTGAGCACCCGTCGAAACAATCCCCTGCCCCATTCCAACAATGCCTCCTTCGCAGAACTGCGAGAGCATGAACGGCGAAAACAGAAGCGCGATGGCAATGATCAGGTTCATGACGACGATTGCCGTGTAGCCACCCTCTATCGAATAGGCGTCCTCAAAGGGCAGAGCTTTTAGGAAAGCCGAAAGGACCGACCAAACCACGGGCCAGCTTGCAACGAGCATCAGACTTCTGAACAGATTCTTCGTAAGATTCGATGTTGCCTCGAACAAAGTCCCGAGGATCATGAGCGGTCCCATTACGAGCAGGATCATCCAGTAGAAGTGATAGAACGCTAGAAGCAGGTAACGCGCAACGTAGAGAATCACGAACGACACCGAGACGAGCAACGAAATAATAAGGTCGTTGCCAAAGTCGAAGAGCGTTCGAACACCCGTGCTGTAGCTTGCGGCTTTCTGACTCGCAGCCTTGATAAAGTGGTCGATGCCGTCAAGATTATCTATGGAGAGAGCAATCTCCTGCCCGACATTCTTGATGAGTCCCGTGAGCGATGGGAAAGCTGCAAGAAGCAGCATCGTTACAACGAGGCGTTTCAGGCGAGATACGACCGCGCCACTGAGTCCCAGATCCTGACTGTAGGCCATCAGAACCGAGAGCAAAAAGAGTGGCAAGAGGGCAAGCTGCGCTATGTGATCCGTGTGTTGATAGAGATGCTCAACGACCGGCGCAAGTTTTTCGTAGTTTTCGGGTATAGGGAACTGCGGGGTCATCGTTTCACCTCCATGAGATCAACTTGTGTTGCGAACGGTTTGGGTTCTGAGCCAAGTGTCTTGTATTCATTCGCCTGCGATTTGAGACGTGCCACCTCTTTTGAACCACTCTCGGCGATCATCTGCGAAAGAAGCGAAATGATCGTCGCTTGAGCAACTTGGTTCTGGCTCTGAAGCGCCACGAGAGTTCCGACGCCGGATGCGGTCATTTTGTTTGCCACCGCAGGACCAACTTCTAGCCCCTTTCGTTCGAGTTCCTTGCCAGAGCTGAAGCTGGGTTTCGCCGAATCGACCAGCACTCCCGCAACGCTCATCGCCTGCGAGATGCGCCTTTCGACCTCATCAGATTTCTCGGTTCTGAACTCCGGAGGCAACGTATAGTAAATACGTTGAAGCCTGCGCATTGCCTCATGCGGATTTTTCCACGCCTCCAAGTCGTTCGGAGCGATGATGGATTGAATCGTTTTTAGACGCGCAATTTGATCGTCAATTCCTCGAAGCTCTTTGGCGAGAAGCTTCGACTGCTTTTTGAGTTCTCCTAGAGAGTGCAAAGTATTCGCAACGATCTCAATAAGTAGAGGAATGTCTCCACCCCATAGATCCGCTCGCGCGCCACGGCTCGACGCAACGACAATTGCTCCGCAAAGCAAAATGTTTCTTAAGCGCATTCGATCACCTCCTTGCCGCTCGCCTGAGCGATCTCGGAATTCGCAAGTTCGAAGAGCTTCTTCGATGGGTAAAGTCGAAGAACTTGAGAGAACTTCGGCGTCCCAAGCCAGAACTCGGAGAACTCGTTCTTTTTTGAGGCCACGTTCAGGATTCGTTTCTTGTCGGACTCGTCAAGATCGAGGGCGTGTTCCAAGACTTCTGAGCTAGCGGCCCCTTGTAGCAATATCCGATGGAAGGAGTTCGTTATGACCACGCGAGCGAAGGCACTATCTCCGTAGTCCGATAGAGACTGCGTTACGCTTGTAATCCCGGCTCCGTATTTTCGGAAAGTCCGATACATTTCTTCGAGAAAACCAGAGGCCTGCGAAAAGAACTTCCAAACCTCGTCGAAAACGATCAGCGTCGGCCCCGACTCGTTCTTTTTCAATCGGTCCCAAATTCCTTGGGTCAAGATCAAGATCGCTAGCTTTTGAAGCAATGGGTCTCCTTCGAGATTCTTGAAATCGAAGGCGCGAATCTTTTCATCAAGCACTCGTTCGACCGAAGAGACTGCAGCGATTTGATCCCAATGGAGATAGGGGCGAAGCCAAAGCACGATGTCTTCGTAAACACGTTCTCGTTTCTCGGCAGCCTCGTTTGAAAGAGTTTGCAGAGCAAAGGGCGCTCCCGAACAGATCTGTAGAAGATCCTCGATGGCCACTTTATGCGAGTGGGTGATGTGCAATCCCGAACCGCAAACCGTTTCAACGAGCGTTTTGCAAAAGCCCGTCGGATGAATCGTGAGCCTCTTGAAGGCAGCGGCAATTAGCGCCGTTGCACCTTCCGAGTTCAAATCGAGATACGCTCCTCCGAAATGGCCCACGAGTTTTCGATACGATCCACCCACGTCGAAAATTGCGATGTTTCCGCTCGGATGATCCGCCCTGAACCCGGCCAGAATGGAGTTCATGAGAAAACTTTTGCCGGAACCGCTGGCTCCTCCGATAAATGCGTTGGCACTGAGATTGGTACTCTTCGAGAAAAAATTTAGGTGGCAGACCTCACCACAGCGGGACACGAACTTCAGATTCGCGGGCTCTTGGTGGCGGCTATAGTCCACAAAAAGAGGCATGAGGTGTGCGAGGTTTCCGCTAAGGATCGGTAGCTCCCGAACTCCTAGCGTTTTAGCTCCCGGCATGTTGGCTCTCAGAACGGGTAGCGTCCCCAAACTCTCGACAAAAAATCCCGCGCCCGTCGAGCCGTTGCCATCCGACACGATAGTCTGAAGGCGACTTTCCAAGCTTGGAAGATCGGCACCTCGCACGAAAATCGCAAGGCTCATACTTAGCAGCGCTTCTTTCCCCTGCGTTACTCGCATCAGAATTTCTTCGGAAGCCGTTAGATTCGAACCTGATTCTAAATCCGAAAGCTCGTGGGCCTTTCTCACGGAAAGCGCGTGCGAAACCCGACGTTTAGCCTCAAGCTCCTTCTTCGACTTCGCTTTGTCGGGCATCTTGATTTTGAACGAGCAAATTATCTCATCCGGAGTTTGAAACAGCGCTTCGAAAGCATTGTTCCAAGTCGCCAGAGGAAGATCCGTAAGACTTGCCGCCTTAACGTAGCCGTGACCCGACTTCAGATGATCTTCTTCCCATGACAAATCCGGAAGCAGCAACGAATCCGAACTTGCATCTTGACAGAACATCCTACGGATAAGACCGATATAGTCGGCCCGCTCGCCAAAGCGAGCCTCCATTCCAAGATCCTCACAGAGCTGAGAAAGACCAGACGTTCCCTGAGGCACATCGACCTCGACGAGATGAATCTGCGTTTCTAGACCAAAGGCAGGAAATAGAGATTCCGAGTCCGAAACAGAAACCGACCTGCGATCCAAGATGAGTTGACCTTCGTAATATGAAGGTAGTTTCGAGATGGCTTCTTTGATTCTTTCAAAAAGGCCATCACTCCTAGGACCTTTGAAACCGAGCTCGACTGCATTCGTCGATAGCGGACTCAGAATCAGATACTTGAGTTTCTTTTTGTCGATCTTTGTCAGTTCTCCGCGTGCCGTCCAGACAGCGGAGATCAAGTCGCTCGTAAGCGACAGCGAGTTGTCCCTTAGCATGAGGGGCCTCCCTTTCTTAGAGAGCGAAGCGCTACTCCTAGGTAAAGCCGGGACCGCACAAGGTAGAGGGCGACAAAACCCAAGTGCCCCGCCTTCTTTCCGATTGAAAGAAGGCGAAGGACACTTAAGGTTCCGATCCCCACAAACCAGGACGCGAACACCGGAAGCTTGAGAGCCGAGCAGATGAGGTTCGTCAGCATCATGAAGATGAAACTCACGACGATATGAGAGACTTCAAAGCCCCATAGCTCGGACCGTTTTAGATGACATGTTGGATTGCTTTGCATTCCCTACCTCACCACTCGGCTCATAAGATCGACGATGCTTTGAGCCCCGAAGAGAATGACCGAACCTACAACGGCGTAGATCAGGTGCTGCTTGGCATTGATGTTGCCGGTAAAAAACGAGAACGCCGCGAAGCCGAGCGCCATCACCGCAATGATGGGTAGAACGCCGGACAGTAATGTGGTTTTCAGACCCATAAGACTCGATTCGACCGAGGCATGGGCCGCAAGGGGCATGAGGGCCGCTGCGCAAAGCGCAGCAAGCCCCGCACCCCTCAAAAGGGGAGTGTTCATAGGAGTCCTTTCTGTTGAAGTTGAAACTTGGAGGTTACGAAGTGAGAACTCTAAAAGTTCCTGTCTTCTACCTGGGCCGCGCTCGACCGAAGCGAAGCAACAAGCAAGAGTTTGCCGTTGGCGGGAAGTTCTTTGTCCATGAAGATCTTGACCTTCAAGCGCTTCCCATCGCGCGTGGGCCACGCAACCCCGTGACGAATCCAACCCGTGCCCTTGAAATCGTCGGGATAGGCCATGAGATCATAAGGAGCTGCCTCACGCTTAGAGACGTTGGCTTCGGCGAAGTCGTCTTGAGTTCGGGAGTCGTTGTCCTGCGTAAAAGTTTCGTGCTGAATTTGTGCGGTCATGCGTAGAGTCCTTTCTTCGGTAAGGTAAAGGTTCCAAGCGGAGAGATCCGATGGAATCTGTTCGATAAGCTCGCCTAAGGTTTCGGGTTGATCGTCGATTGCGGATTCCTGAGCGCTTGAGGGAGTAACAAGCGCGAGGCTGCCGCCTTCGAGAAGGCTGGAATCAAATTCGTGATAGAGGCAGTTCGGACAAAAGAGTTCGTCGCCGTTCTGTTCACACGAAAACGATCCACAGCGAGGGCATTCGAGGCGCGCGGAGTTAGTAGGAATGTCCATTCAGGATTCGTTTCGCCTCGCGCTCCATGCGGTACGCAGCCAAGCGCCGCTCGGACTCGAAGTCCTCTTTGTCCTTGGCTTGGTCACGTCCCTCTTGGATGAGTTGAAGATTCGGTTTCTTTTTCAGTGCTCGCAGCGGCACGGTTGCGGCGTTCTTTAAGATCTTAAGTGAAATCACGACGGGCTCCTTTCATCGAGAGTCTTGCTCGATCAGATCGTGCAATGACGGCCGATAGACGGTCTGGAATGGGACGCGTTTGTGTTTGTGATAGTTGTTCAAACTTCTCTGCATGAACTCGAAGCAGTCGATGGGCGTGCTCATGCGGCCTGCTCCGAACGCTGTTTGATCTTTCGCATTTCTTCCTGGCTGACGATGCGATAGGTGGAACGAAGTTTGGCTAGCTTATCGGCTTCTGTTGGCGGATGCCATGCATCGACCATGTTCGAGTAGTTGCAGTAGGGACAGTAGGTGTGAGTTTCGAAGAGATCGTATCCTTTAAAATTGCAGCGGGGACATTGACACATAATGGGTTCCTCCTTGAAGTTCAGAGGCGCTTTTGTTGCGTCTCTCCCTTTATAGATCGCAGGAGGCGTGCCAGAGCTAAGTCGTGATGTTTTGTAGGCCAAATAGAGTCGTCTATTCAGATTTGAATAGAATTTATCCAAATATGAATAGAGCTATCCAAAAATGAATAGCTGCTACGATTCGGTTTTGTGACTCGAAATTAGGAGGTAGGGATCGAGGGCGCAGACTAGTTCTTGGACAAGGTGATCCCAAGCTCGGCAAGGCGACGATAGAGAGTCGCGTAAGACATGCCGAGCTTGCGAGCCAAAGCGGAGATGGATTCTCCGTTAGAACAGAGCCTTGTGAGATAGGCTCGTTGAAATTGTTCGGTGGCTTCGTCAAGAGACATATTTGCCTCTAAAAGACGCTCCACTACGGAGCTAAGGTCACCGTTAGCTGATCTAGGAACAATTACATTAGAATCGGTCGAACTAAATCCATCAGTGTCCGCACTCATTGCATCTTTGATGGCCGGAAGGATTCTAAGTGCTTCTGCGGTGACAATTGGGAGCTTGCTACGACTCAAAGCGGAGGAGCAAACAGACATGAATCCTCGAACATTCTCACTCCACCGCAGCCCCTTCAAAAAATCTATGGCATCGAGAGAGAATTCTTTATCGAGCGCTCCGCATCTTTCACGAACGATTTTTATTAGAAGTGGAATATCTTCCTGGCGCTCTCTAAGGGGCGGGATCTCGACCATGTCTTGCCGTAAGCGAGCCACAAAGTCTGGCATCAAAGTTCCGGTCTTTCGAGCATCGCGGAGGCTGAGGTTCAGAGCTGCCACAATGCGAGTTTTAAACGATACGGGCTTAGTCGAACCCACGGGAACGTAAACACCCTCTTGAATAGCCCTCATGAGAGCCTGCTGAAGGGCCTTACTCGCGCTCTGGATCTCGTCTAGGAACAAAGTGCCACCGTTCGCCCGAGCCAAGATGCCGACTTTATCGTTCGTGGCCCCCGTGAACGCTCCCTTTGTATGACCGAACAACTCGCTTTCGATGAGATTCGGCGCAATAGCTCCGCAGTCCACGGCGACAAACGGAAGATTGCTGGCTCCTTGGGCAAGTTCTGCATTGGCGTGAAGCCTCCTTGCCGACAGTTCTTTTCCGGTTCCTGTTTCGCCGTAAATTATGATGTTGGCCTCCGGAGACACTTCATCAAGGGCGCGCAGATAGGCCTTCATTTTCGGCGACTGCGTATAGATGCGATACTTTTCGGGGAGAAGCTCGCCTTTTCGGTGCAACTGGCTTGCAAGGGCCCAAAGGGCCGCCTTCTTCAGCTCTTGATCCGTAAAAGACTTTCTTCGGAAGAATCTCGTAACAGCCGGGTTGGCGTCGGCCAAGGCGAGATTCTCCTCGCTTGGATAGGCACTAACAATAAGAAAGACTGCTTCAGACTTTAGGCGTGCGATTTCACTTGCGGCCCAGTGGCCATTTTGACGCCCGCCACCGAAATCAACATCCATGAGGATGAGATCGAAGGGGTCGCCTTCGGCTTGAGCTGCTTCGACCAAGGTGACGGCCTCTTCCGCGCTCGATGCCTCCGAGATACGAGGCCTGAGCGAAGGTCTTGTGCAGTCTTCCAAGCGGCTAACGAGTTCCAAGCGCACATGAAACTGATCGTCAGCAACAAGAGCCTTGAGCTTATACACGGGGACCACCTTGCTTCCCATCAGAGATCGGAACGCGAACAACAAAAGCGGCACCTTCGTTTCCCTGTGGTGCGAGGTCTAGGGAACCGCCCAAATCCTCAACAACTCGGCGAGCGCTCGGAAGCCCAAGACCTGTGCCATCTCTTTTTGTCGTGACGAAATCCGAAAAAATCGAATCCCCGAGATCAGGCGGAATTCCCGGTCCCGTATCCGAAAAAGTTGCCTTGAGAAAAGCTCCCTCTCTCTCCATAGTAAGGGTCGCCGTTGCTTGGGGAGCAGCTTGATAGGAGTTTTCAAGAAGATTCCAGAAAACCGAAAGAAGCTGACGGGGGCGAGCAACGATTGTGGTACCCGCCAGATCAGGATCAACCTCGCTAAAGAAGCGAAACGTCTTCGAGGCGCTATGAGAGACAAAGCGGGACTGTAGGTCCCCCGGAATCTCTTCGACATACAAGACTTCGGACCTGTCGGCACGGGACGCAGTAGACTTCAAAGCCTTGTCGAGCGCTTCGAGACCCATGTTGAAACGATTTTCCATCGAGAGCGCAGCTTCGAAAAGTTTCTCGGGAGAAACGGATCTCACCAGCGTCGGAAGTCGCCTGGCAAATCCGGCCCCCTCTTCCAGTGGAGCCCTTAGATCGTGGGCAACGTGACTGATCGTGTGATCCATTTGTTCGCGTCGTGTGTGCCGAGTCAGCCAGGATTTGTATCTTTCAATACTGTCAGCCTTTCCTTGCAGGACTCCAGCCAAGGCACCCACGCTGTTAGTGATGGCATCGAATTCGTCTTTGCCCGCAGAGGAGCTTCCCGGAGGAACAAACCTTCGGGTGATGTTTTCTATCGCAGAGCTAAGCAGGCCAATTCGCTCAAGGAAGAACTTCTCTTGGGAACGAATCCCAATACCGATAATCAATGCGAAGAGCCCAATGAGAGAAACGCCTGCAAAGACCCAGCCCCAAAGGACGGTCATTTCGCCAAGTTTCTTCGTGCTTAAGATGACTGCGAAGGACGAAGAAACCGGATCTTCCGACGTTCCACCCGCGAGCACGATGGCTCGATCTTCCGAAACGCAAGTCGTCGGATTCAGGAATTCGCAGTTGCGAATCGCTCCCAAGATGGCTCCTGGGGACACCGAAGGAAGTATTTTTGCATAATCGGTTTCGGAGTCGATCACTCCGCTTCTTACAAGTTCCTGACGAAGGTTGGCGTCTCGATTCATCTCAAGTTCTTTCGCCTGTGAACGAACAAGCGACGTGAGGTACTGTGCTCTGGCAGAAAGAATCTTATTTCTCAGCACCTCGGTCGAGACGATGTAAATTCCGAGACTAGCGGCAACCCAAAGGACGCAGAGACCCACATACACAGCACGAAAGCGTGATCGGGTAAGTTGCAGGGGAAGCGAGTGCATCTCCCGCCTCACTTCAGCTTCATGAGATCAAATTGCACGTCACCGTCGTAGTCGGCGTAATCAGGCACCCGCAGCGTCTCCTTGCGAATGACGTGGACGTAAGACGTGACTACAAGCGGGAAAACTCGCGCCTCATCCAGAACGGCTTTGCTGACCTGTTGAATCAGCCCCATTCTCTTGGAGTCGTCATTGGTATGTAGTGCTTCGTCAATCAGAGCTTTTGTTTGTGCAGAACTTCCGACCGTCGCGTATTTGCTCACCATCGTAAGATGCATCTCGATTTCGGGGTACTCGGAATTCATTCCTTGCCCCCCGAGACGCATATCGAAAGGTCGTGTGTCTTTACGATCAATCACGGTCACTGAAATATCTGCCGTCTCCAGAGCCTTCACAACCGCATCGGAGAGACGAGAAGGCGAAGCATTTAGCTTCATCGTGAGTTTTTTTGGTAGCGCCTTCTCGTTCTCCTTAAATGGTGGAACAGACGTAAGGCCGAGCGATCCGAAAGTGCCTGGAGGCAGAAATTCGAACGACTTGCGCTCGATTCCGACGCGAGGCTGGTAATCAAGATTGCGCTGCAAGAGTGCAGAGAGGGCCTTTCGCGTATCCACCGTAAGGTGGTCGCTGTACATGAGCATCATCGCCAGCGAGGGACGCGTCGAAACCATCGCTAGATCACGATTCTCGCGGAGCTTATCGATGATCGAATGTCCGACCATTTCGTAGATCTCTAGGAAATCGGCTTTATCGATATTCACTGCCTTCAAAAGGTTGTCGGCCCCCCGAAGCAGAGAAACTTCAACACTCTGTGGCGCCTGTTCGCTGTATCCGAGAAAATATGGATTTGCCTTGAGCTCGATCTTTCCTGCCGAGGGTTCACCAACGGCGAAGTAGGGACCGCTGGTGACTTCGAGCGACTTTATTCCACCCGATTCGTCCATGGCCTCTTTGGGAACGATTCCCGTTTCGGGAACAGTGAGCATATAAAAGAACGCCTTCGAGGGGTGCTTGAGGCGAATTTTCAAATCTTCCTGGGAAATCGCTTCGATTTTCTCAATCAGGGCTTTGGCATTGAAATGGCCTGCGTGTGACCGATCTAGGAGTCGTTGCAGGGAGAAGGCAGCATCTTGCGCAGTCACGCGTCTTCCGTTGCTGAATTGAGCCTTGGGATTGATGCGGATGATGACCTCTTTCTCGTCATCGGAAACCTTTAGGACGTTGCCAAGACCTCGTCCTACGTCCTTGGACAGCAAGGGAGCCCAAAGATTGGTATGGATTTGGAATAGCGGAATGGTCGAAATGTCTTCGGGGTTCAACGGGAACGTGAGTTCGCCTGTGAGTACAGCATGGATTTTCTTCTCAGTGTTTAACATGGCCTTGGCCCCTTTCGGCGTCGGACGCAAGATTAGTTGGGCGATGGCTACAGTCAGACCCACAGTCGCAAGAATTGCCGCGAGAATATAGGTCTTTTTCGTAGCCAAAGTCGCCCCCATCTTAAGGAACTTAAGCACCGCAGATGGGCTCTTTCCTTTTTGCGACATCTTTTTCGCTCTTTTCTTTATCAGCCTTTTCACTCTTGGCCGTCTCGCCATTGCGAACTTCTTTCTCGGCAGCGCGAGTGGCCATCGAGGTGAGGCCAAGCGCAACCGCCAAGCTGCCCATTACAGTTTTAAATACTTTCTTCATGTCTTTCTCCTTTTCGACGTGAGGTACACAATTGCGTGCCCATCTATGAGCACTTGATGCTGATTGAAAGAATCGCGCGCTGGCGCCTTTATGGTTCTTAAGCTCGTTTTGAAAGATAGGTTGCGACCGCCCTGTAAGCCAAGCTGCATGAGTGGCTTGGTGTAGTTTTCGAGATCTTCAGAATTCAGGCCGTGAAATAAAGGATTTCGATACTCTTCCCAATTTTTCAGAAGAGCAGAAGGCAGGCTCGACTTTGCGGCCGACGAAACAAAGCAAGCCCCACCAATATCTGCCACGATTGTAGATGCCCAGCCACAGTCGAGACGCTGTACCCACCACTTGAAACGAGGGGCATGCAGTAATGGCACGCCTTCAAATTGTTTGGTTCTAGCGAGTCCTTCGGCAAGGAAGCTCTCAACAGCCTCGTAATAGGCGTGCTCCGAGGCCCTAGTAGCGTCTGGGTGCGCGGCGATACCCTCGGGCTTAATCCCTTGGGGCTTCAGAGCTGCGAGCTGGAAGCCTCGTTCAATATGCTCTGATCGGCACCGAGCGATTGCGGAGGGAATGGAGAACCCAGCGCCTCCAGCGTAGATCCCAAAGCCCTCTACGAGGCTGGAAGCACGGACAAACCGTACCGCACAAAAATCACGCCGGATTTCAAAGTGCATAAGAGCTTTACTAAATAACGCATTGCGTCTAAACTCTCAATAATAAACTTGTTTTATTTATATTAACTATTTAACTTCAAGCACTTGCACAAAGCACGTCAGGAGGACGGGGCTCTCTGATTGCGCACCCAGAGAGCCCCTCAAAACTGCTACTTCTTCGACTCGGGTTTCACGAGACGCTTCGGTAGCTGCTTTTGCACACGAATAACGATTCGACGATTTTCAGCTTGGTTTGCGGGGATTGAATTTCCCGCTTCGTCGCGGTTGGGAGCGAGAGGTTCTTTGTCGGATAGCCCGACGGGACGAAGTTCGCTTCCCGGAAATCCTTTCGATTCCAAGAGGCGGACAACCGCGCCCGCTCTCGAAGAAGAAAGCTCCCAGTTTGACGGAAATTCTTTCGACACGATCGGCACGTCGTCGGTGTGTCCCTCAACGACAACGCGAAATCCTTTGGCTTGTTGCGCAAGCACGCCCGAAATTTTGTCCATCAGAAGTGCCGCTTGTTCCTTGAGACGAGCCGATCCGGAGTCGAAGAATAACGTGCCTTTCGAAACAATGGTCACCCCTTCGGCGGTCTCCGTAACAACGACTTCCTTTTCGAGATCGATTTCCGCAAGCGTCTTCTTGATGGACTCCGAAAGCTCTTCGTAAGGCTTAACGTATTTACCGCCCATTGATTCGGCGGTTTCTTTTTTGAGAGCTTCCATCTTCCCGGCGTCGGGCGTCGAGAAAGCCGACAAGACGACGAAAAACCCGAAGAGAAGCGTCATCAAGTCCGCATAAGAGATCAGCCAGTTGGATTCGCCGTCGTCCTCAACGTGGACTTCTTGGCTTTCGTGCTCTTTGATCTTACGCAGCTTCTCGGAACGATGAAGCTCTTCCTCCACCTGGTGAAGGCGCGCTTCAATTTCTTCCGGCGTGAGGTCTTGCGTCACCATCTCTTAAGAACTGAAAATCAGCCCCCCGTAACCTTCTTGAAGTGGTTCCTTTCGATGGGCTCCAGATAACTTTTCAAATACTCTTCGACGACGATAGGATGCTGTTTCTGCTTCAGCAGCTGAACCCCGTCCACGACAATTCGTCTCATCGTAAGGTCGTCTTGCGACGCCCTCATAAGGTTTTCACCTACGGGAATAATAATAAGGTTGGCGAAGACCAGTCCGTAAAAAGTTGCTACGAGGGCAATCGACATCGAAGGTCCGAGCTTTTCGAACGCATCAGGTGCGCCGAGTCCCTGAAGAAGCGCGATCATACCCAGCGTTGCTCCCACAAGACCGAACGCTGGCGGGAATTTTCCGAGCGTCTTGTACGTAGCTCCGTCGCGCTTGTATTTTTCGTTCTGATTTTGAACGCGCTTCTCGAGAACTTCTTCGAGCTGTCGGTCCGTAAGACCGCCCTGAACAACGAGTTCTAGGGACTCTTTGAGAAAAGGATTTTTCACGTTCTGCACGAGACTAGAAAGAGCTTGTCCGTTGTGTTGCTCTTTGGCGACCTTGGTGATCTCGGCGAGCGTGCTAAAAATTTCGTCCCGCGCCTTACCAAGAAGTACACGGACGTAAATTCGGAAAAGATTCAAAAAGTGCCTGAAGGGAAACATGATAAGCGCTACTGCCATCGTGCCGCCAATAACAATGACTGCGGCGTGTGCATCCAGGAACACATTGGAATTGGAGATTCCTTGCGTCACCGAATAGGCGATGACACCCAAGCCCATGAAGAAACCTAGAAGTGTCGCAAAATTCATATCCCTCACAGTATCCGACGCGACTGAGTTGAACACAAGGATGCCAAGGCTTTGACGTTACGCGCTTTGTCTTTATTTTCGGGCTTTTGACGCAATACTAAAGGCCATGCCACGCCTACTGAGCTTTCGACTTCGTTTCGGTCTGATTCTCATCATCGCACTCCTGAGTTTTGCCGTAGCCGCAGTGACAATGTTCTCAAATATCTGGGCGGAACAGACTCGTGCTTTCGGGCTTTTGTCACTCAAGAGACGACTGGATCTTGTTCCTGTAAGCGTGAACAACAATGTCGATGTAGAGCGATTCTCTTTGGTGATCGAGAAAGGCGAGTGGGCCGTGCTGTTATCGCAGGAAACAGGCGGGCAACATCGCTGGATCAAAGCTCCGACTCAATACGACGCCGAGCCACTTCTTCGAGCCATCGAGCGCACGCGTCTTTCCCAAGGAAGTTTTGAGACCGTACTCACAACTCCGCTTGGACCTAAGCAGTATCTCGTTGCTTTTCAAATGACTCCAGTGGGAATTTGGGCGCTCGGCACGGAGGCCTACAAAAGCTACCTTGATCTGAGCCCGTGGGCTGCTCCGTTTTTCGGAACATTTGCGATCATTCTCGGTCTCGCGCTCTTGCTTGTTCTTCTTGTCGCAAGGCAGATGACCGCAGCGTTTACGAAACTCGTAAGAGCCATGGAAAACGTCGCCGCAGGCCGCACGCAAAGTCTTGATCTGCCCGAATCGAGCGCCCCGGAAATCAACACGCTTTCCAAATCGCTCGACAACATGGTGCAAATTCTCGAATCACGCGACCGCCGGATCGCCGAAGTTTCGAAGCTTGCCGATCATGACCCGATGACGGGTCTTCCGAATTATCGCGCTTTCTCGTCTTACATGGGCGGCCTTCTTTCGAAAGCCAAGAGCAAGACCGACGCAATGGCTGTTCTCTGCATCGTAGACCTCGACTATTTTAAGAAGGTCAACGACACCTACGGCCATCAAGTCGGAGACTTCGTACTCAAACAAGTCGCGGATCTCATCGGAAAGCAAGTTCGCGCCGAGGCGAAGCCCGAGCAACCGGAGCGGGTACCCGACTTCTACGGTCGCTACGGAGGCGAAGAGTTTGTGGTGATCTACTCGAACTGCGATCCAAAGCAGGTGCACATCGCTCCCGTGAGGCTTATGCAAGCCATCAAGACCCTAAAACTTCTGATTCCGGCTGAACTCAGTCCGACCGCCGAAACCAAGGAGCTAGCCGTGTCAGCGAGCGTCGGCATGGCCGTCTGGGATTCATCAAGATTCAAAACACAAGAAGAGTGGATCGAAGAAGCCGATAAAGCGCTTTACCAAGCCAAACACCGTGGAAGAGCGCGCCTTATTCGACTTCATCCCGAGGTCACGGAATGGACCTAAGCGCTCGCCTTAAACCTCACATCGATGTCCTCCCTCTCTTTCTGCTTGCAGGATTGTGTTGTGGATTTTCGCTTTGGGCCGTTCGTCAGCAGTCTTACATGCTCTCTATGAAAATCGAAGACCGCATCGGGACAGCAGTCTGCGCGAAGGGCTCTTGTTGGATTCGTCGTTCTGGATTTGCCAACATACAACCCATCCAAGTCGGCAAAGCCCCGCTACCGGTGTCCGAAGATGACGAAGTCGTCGCCGTGGGGCACGGCTCGGAACTCATCGTCAAATTCGACGCTGACGCCTCCGAGCTGCGACTGCTCGACACAAGTATTTCTCAAGTCAAACAAGGCCGCAAAAGCGTGCAAATCGGCGGATCAGGAAACGATGAAGCCGAAGCATCGCCCTCCCCCAGTGCAGCTCCAACGGCGTCAGGTGCGACGGATGCCACCCTAATTTATGTGGGAGATCTTCCCATTGAGGTCACCAGCCCCGCGACTCAAAGTCGAGTTATCGCCGAAAAATTTCCCGTGAGAATCCGCTTCGCCTTCAGTCTTGCCGCTTCGGATGCAACGGCAGAAAAGACACGTTTGTTAAGCTCATGGCATCTCCGGAAGCAGGGAATAGACGGCAAAATCCTTGATAAGATCGAAGGACAGATCGACCTTCAGTCGAGCCGCGTGGAAGCTGGTGCAAAGACTCCACGAGTCGCCTTCTTTGGCGATGTCGTTTTGCCCGAAGCAGGAACCTTCGCCCTAACGCCCTCGGCTATGCCTGCATCCACAGGATCTACGGATTTCGTAAGGATCGAAGCCTTAAAGGGCGACGCGGCCCTCAGGAACGAAATTAAGTCGCTCATTCAGAACATCGACTCCGCACCGGAATCAGGCTTAGAAATTCGCACGGAATAGGGAGCGGGCTCCTACGCCGTTTTTCGCGGCTGCGATTACCGAATGGCAGATCGAGCGGGAGTTTTCTGTCAGGATCTTTCGATCACATCATTACGAGCCACGGAGTTCGACGGTTTCCGCTGCATCTACGCCCCATGACTTCCGCTGCGCGGTCGTTCCAAGTCAGAGACGTTCAGGGATGACTCTGCAAAATTCGCAGAGTCGAATGTCGAATTAGGAACTAAAATTTATAGGCTCCGCCCAAGAGGAACGTAATCGCCATGATTTGTCCTTTGCCCACAGACATCGTGAAAGCACCTTCGCTCCTCACAAAGAATCGACTGCCCCAGGACCAATCCACTCCCGCCGTAGGAGACACCGAAAGACCGATGTTGGACTGATCGGTCGTAGACCCTTGCGCAATTCCGACCGCAGGAGCAATCCAAAAAGCCAGACCCGAGTTCGAATACGAAGCCGCTTCGTTCACGGCATCGGAACCCGAAGCGGGCATTGGGAAAAATGGATACCACCGCAGCAGAACATGCGCCACGCCGATGCCGCTCGAAACAGGGTTAAGTCCGACCGAACGCATGTATTCCACGCCGAGACCCAAATACTTGTTCGTCGGCATATCGAGAGAGATTTTTATGGCTCCAGGACTCTCGCCTGAGAGCCCGCCCGTCTTATTGCTTTGAGCAAAGATACCTAGGCCCCCAAGGAAACCAAGGCTCGCCGCTTGCGAGGACACAGAAGTAAATCCGGTGACAATAGTCACGGCTCCCGCGATTCGCAGAAGCGAGAACCGACTATGCCGCTTGAGAGCCATCATCGGGACCGCCCTCCCCGGAACGTTTCTTCTTCTTGTTGTTCTCTTCGATGATGCGTTCGAGTTCAGGGTCGGGATCAACGGCCTGAACGACGCGTGAAGGATCTTGCGCCGCAACCTGCTCGGGTGCCGTAGCGTATTCAACAGTTTCAGCGGGATCAGAAACAAAGACTGATTCCTCGATGCTAACCGCATCGTCCAACGGCGATTCAGCAATTTGCGAATCAACGATGGCTTCACTTGCCATAACTTCTTGTGAAAGGGCTTCTTGTGCCATGGCATCTTCGGCGATGACTTCCTCAGAGATTGGAGCGGAACTCACGGTCTCTTCGAAAATTTCCTGTCGAAGTTCTGGCGCTGCATCACCACGAGACAGATCGCCGGCGCTCACTGGGGTGACATGAGTCATTGCGGCTCCGATGCCCAGCTCGGGAAGTCCAACCATCTCGAAGGACTTGGCTTTCGATTCATCGAAGTTCTGGAAGCGTGTTGCCGGAGGGGGAGCTTTCTCCGCATTCTTTTTGATCGAGCGTCTAACAGAACCGACCCAACGGTCAAGCTGAGACCAGTTGGGTTTCTCTCCGGCCTGTCTCGCTTTTGTTACGCGGTCCTTTACGATGGTCTGCTTCATTGGGGGCTGAGGCTTAAGAGCACGATCCATGAACGGATCGTCGTAGACAAGCAAGACGTTGCCCAAGTCTTCATTGGGGAGCGGAGTGAGAAGTTCCTGAAGTGCAGCGTCGGACATTTCGGGGAGCATGCTAATTCCGAAGAATCGGCTCTTGAGCCATTCACGCGAATCGGGATTGCGACGAGACATTTCGCTTACGAAGTGAATTTCTTGCTCTGACCCGAGGGTTTCAAGGAATTCGACTTTTGCTTCGGAGACGTCAATCACGTCGCCCGAGAGTCCCGCCTTTTCTTGAATTTGCGGCATACGTTCTCTGAGCTGACTAGCGAGCTGGTCGAGTTCAATACGAGGAACGGCTTTAAGGCCCATGACGGACATCAGAAGCTCGAACTTGGTTGCGCTCGGAAGTTTTCCGAGAACGGCATTGCGGACTTCGGGTGGCAGTGTCGAAATCAGTTTGGCTTTCTCGGAGTTGTCTTCAAGAGCCTCGACCGCGCCGACGATCACCTCGATGGGTTTCGTGACAAGGAATCCGAATCGATTTCTGAAAGCATCGGCGCCGAGCGACTCGGCTCCACTGATCTCGCCGATAACGTCTTCCATGAGACGATTGCGCTCTTCATAAGAGATGCGGCTGAGAGAGCGGAAAAGCTCGATCATACGTTTCGAGGTTTCCATCTGGATCGGATTTTCACGAACCTCGTTCCATACCTGGGCGAACATTACGCTTTTACGAAGACCTTGCTCCCCTTCGACGTACCAACTTTCGAGAAGGGACTCGCACAGGTCGTCGTTCAGTTCACGCAGTTTCTCGGCCAAGATGAGCTTGAGCTGCTGATAGCGCCTGAACTCTCCAACGTCGGTAATAGCCGGAGGCTTGACCGCCTCAAGAAGTTTTGGATCGGGCTGTGCGGGCAGTTGGGGCTGAGCCGCCTGTTTTGCAAGCTCAAGTTGTTGCAGTTGGATTTTATGCTGCTCGATTTCGTTCCACGCGGGCATCTTTTTCAGAAGGAAAAGATGCGCGAGAATTCCCAAAATCAAAATAGCCGCTGCAAGCGGAACGGCGAAATCTTTGAGATGGTCGAGGAGAGAAACTGACGGCGGCTCGGGCTTCTTTTCCTCGGGCGGCGTAAATTTTGTGACCTCGATCTTTGTTTTGGTTTGAAAACTTTTCTCGACAAATTTTAAAAGACTGGACTTGAGTTGTTGAACAACGTCATCGCTGACATCGTTTCGGAAGCTTAAGTAGAGTTGCACGTCGCCGATTTCGACGATTTTGTCGGGCATGGCGAGTGATGCCGGTGCGCGATTTTTCCTGGCATCCGCAGCAGCCGCATACTCTTGAGCTTGGAAAATTCCGACGTTAAGGTCCTGAGGGCCTTCCGAAAGCCATGATCCGGCAGCAGGGTCCTGCACTTGCAAGGATTCAGGCTGCGAGGCAGGGAAACGTGCGGGATTGTCGCTTGTGAAGACTTCTACTGTTTCGGCGATGCGAAACTGATCGGGATCAAGTGTGCGAGAAAGGAAACTCGTCACCTGCTGGTGGAGCCTAGCCTCGGTTCGAGTTTTTACTTCCATCTCCTCGGACGTGTAGGCGTGGGCCTGACCAACGCCCAACAGACCCATTAGAGCTGCTAAGAATATTTTTCTCATGGCGACACTCCGGCGGGAGCTGGTGTGTCGACCGAGGCGGTCGGCTCAGCGGACTGAGGAAGTGTATCTTTCTCAGCGCCGAGCTTGGCAAGCATGCGCGTGGCTTCGTCGTAGCGAGGATCGATTTGAAGAACCTGGCGATAATAGCGCTCGGCCTCTTTGAAATTTTTCTGAACAAAATACATTCCAGCCTTGAACGAGAGTCCAAAAGCAAAGGTCGGGTCGAGCGCAATCGCCTTATCGATTTCTGAATGTGCTTGGTCGAACTGAAGCGCAGCCGAAAGGCGTTGCGCATTGCGAACGTGGGTCATCATCTGACTGGCAAGACTTCCCGCCGCTAGTCCCGGCTGGAGCTTGATGTTCACGGTTTCGGAAAAACCTCCGAAGCCCCCGGGAGAAATGAGAAGCGTCGAACGCTGAAAGCCAGTCTTTTGCACGGTCACAAAAGCCGAACCCGACGGAAAAGCTTCGCTGGCATCAAGCGCGAGAGGCGTCTGTCCTACGATCTTCCCAGGGCTTGCAAGATCGGGAGACACGAAGACATCCGCCCCGAGCGGATCACTCTCAACATTCAGAGTGTGCGAGCACGAGACAAGCACAGCCAGGAGGCCGACAAGTCCCATACAATGACGAAGCGATACCATCTTACGTATTTAATCGGCGCGGAAGTGGCAAAAGTTTAGGCATGTTAGCCCGAAAACAATTAAACACCGCGACCGAGAAACATGACGCGAGGCGCAGTGTCTGAAATCAATTTCTTAGGATTTCGGCGCTCAGTAGGGACAACTTGGACCACCGACCCCAGGCTCGGCATTGCTTACTGCCAGATTCACGCGGCGCACGAATGTCGCCCCTCGTCCGTCTGACACGCGCAAGTCAAACTGCAGGTTGAGATTTTGCGATCCCGCCCCACATCCTTTTTTAACCGGATTAAAGCTCCACGATGTTCCCACAATGTCGCCAATCGCCGGTAGCTGACTTGTCTCGAAAGAATAGGTGTAGGTGTCGTTGCTGCCGTCGGGGTCCACGACGCCAAGGTTCAGCGTATTAGGCTGAAATACGGCGCCATCAATCGACAGCGAGTAATTGCTTCCGCTCGTGTTGCCGTGAATCGCAAGGGCAGTGGGAGCTCGGTTTACGTTGACGACGCGAATACGGAAACTCTTCGTCGTTTCGAGCGTGTTGTCTGACTCACGGCGAGCAGCGAGAGAAATATTGTAGTCTCGGTAAGCCGCAGTAGGACCGCTATCGCCCCAGGTGTATTCCGGCGTGCCGATCGTAATGTTGTAGCTCGAAGCACCTGAACCCGTTCCGGGAACCGAGACAAGCCCCGTTGGACAAGCAGGCGAACAACTCAGGCTAAAGGAGTACGTGTAAGTATCACCGCTCTGTGGACTCACGGAGAGATTGAGATTGCCCCCCGACGCGCCTTCATTGATCGAAACCGTATCCGATGCCCCTAAAGTAAGGGTGCCCGAAGCGAGCCCCAGTTCCACAGGTCCGTCCGTTTGCACGACGGTCAGATTGAAAGTTCTGTCCGCCGTTTGGCCGCCCTTATCGGTCACTCGAACCGTAATATTGGAATAGATTCCTGCGCGGTCAAAGCCCGGAGTCCAACTAAAATTGCTCCCCGAAACGGTGGAGCCCGCAGGACAGTTGGCAACGCACGAGTAGACAAGCGATTCGCGGGGATCGCTATCGAGTGAATCAGGATCTGAAAACTTGTTCCCAAGCGGAATCGAGATTCCCACGCCTTCGTTCGTCGAAGTGGGGAAAGCGGTAACGGATGCCGTGGGCGGTCGATTCACGTCCGTGACCGTGTATGTAACGGACGCGGAATCAACAAATAGTCCATTCGCATCCGTGGCTCGAACCTGAAAACTACAGCTTCCGGCAGAGTTGTAAGGGACGTTAGGTGAAGCACTCACTGCCCCCGAACTTGGATTGATCGTAATCCACGCGCATCCCACACCCGTGGGACTCAAGTTCTGCAAAGAATAAGTGATCGCGCTCGCTCCTGTCGCGTGATCGGCCGCAACGACAGTCTGCGCACCATTGGATGTGTTCTCGACAACAGTTAACGATGTCGGAGGAGTGGAGAACGTGGGACGTCCGTCGGCGTTTGTGACGTTCACCGTGACAGTTCCCGCATTTGTACCAACGCTGCTTCTCAGTCCGGTGCCCGAGTATGCGACTCTGAAAACCACGGGGAAACTCGATGCGGCGTCTTCGGTTTGCAAGAATGAAGGTCGATAGGTTGCCTCGAACGCTTGCGAGCCTAAAGTCGCAACGGTCTCGGAAATTCCAATGCCTAGAGCAGAGGCTGGTATTCCGGTCAGCGCGGCTTCGCAACCCGAAATACAGGTCACCTCAACTTCGTCACCATCGGCATCTGCCGTCGTGATGGAGAGAGTTCCGGTAGTTCCTTCCGTCACGGACCACGGTCCAGTGACGCCGATGCTTGGCAATGTATCGGCACTCACGCTGAGATCAATCGTGAGACTTGCGTTGAGACCTCCTGGGTCACTCACTGCAATTTGAGCCGTATGCGTACCAAGCTGATCTGGGTCAGGTGACTGTGTGGGGTTCCAAGTCAGGATTCCGTCGGAATCGATGGCGAGCCCATTCGGACCCGACAAGATTGCGTAATCGAGATTATCGCCGTCAGGATCATCGGTGTACGTGGAGAGATCGTAGCTCCCGAGATGATTCGCCTGGAACGAAAGCACGGGCACACTTCCCTGCCATGACGGATCTCTGTTGATGTCCGACGCGCTCACCTGAAACACGAGCGAGGCACTACGTGATCCCAGACTTCTTTGAGCTGTGATTGTGTTGGAACCTGATGCTTGGAAGTTCAAGTAACGGCTCGCCCCTGCCACAAGAGTGGCGAACACGACATTGCTGCTCGAAGGACCATCATGAATCCACTGAGAGGGAAGAAGCTTCTCGGTGGATTTGTCAGGCGCATAGAAAACACTTTCAAAACTCAAAGTCTCGTCTTCCGAAGACGTCAGCGCAAACGGACCCGCGCCGACGACATAGGGGCTACTATGCGCGATTCGGATCGGTGGGTTTGATAGCACCGACGAACTAAGATTTACTTCCGAGGCACGCTCGATGCTCTTTCTCAAAGCACCTTCGATCTTTTCCCAAGTCGAGGCCGCGCTCTGCCGACACTCGCCGCAGTCGCGTTCGAGATCCAGAAGAAGTCGCGTCCAAGCTTTGCGAGAAAGAGGAACCCTTTGTCCCTCGCCTTCGTTCGAGTAGCGCATGGCAAGCCAGAGCGCAGTCGTCGCTCCGCTCAGCTCAACGGTTTCGCCGAGAATCGGACTTTCGAAATAATAGTCCTCGCCACTAGAGGCCGTCGGGATAAAGCCCTTGAGAACGTATTGAACGCCCTTCTCGTCTGGGCTTCGAGATTTGAGCGCAGACGCCAAAGAATCAGACCACTCGATGCGCCCATTCACGATTTGAACCGACGAAACGAGAGCCTCTTCGTTACCTTGCGAATCTAACTCGACGACCTTGAGCTGAACGTCGATTGAAGGATAGAGCGCTCCCTCGAGGCGCGAAAGCGTCGCAGCGTCTTCTGCCGTCGGGAGACCACACGAAACTAGAGCGAAAAAAGCACAAAGCAGAGCACTCGAACGCAAAAGCGTCGAGATTCCGTCACCCTGAGCGGGCACAGCGCTGCACTTCTTTCCCCACATGTCTTTAGCTTATCGGCTCTAGCGACTAAGATGTTGAATTAAATGAAGTTCATCATGAGCAGGGGATCTAAACCCCTGCTTTATTTTATGATTTTCGGAGGGGTCCTAAAGCCCTTGCTTGGATTTGCCCAAAATCAAGAACTTAACGCCCCCTCAACTCGCACGCGGCCCGCGCGCCCGCCCAGGCCTCCTCGTGCACAGCCGCATCGACTTCCCGACGACATTGCGCGAAGAGCCGCAGAATTTCGAAGAACACTACTACCGCCTTCAACCCGTCTACCCGCTCCGCTCATCGCTAACCTGTATGATTGCAATCCGTACTGCGAGCCCGTCGGAAAAATCGTCGCGGCAGACGAGAAACTTTTTCAAGAGGGTCTGCGAGTCGAGTTGAGCACGGCGGGACGCTATTCGAATCTTCGCGCGGTGATGGCACAAAGCGCACTCGCAGCAAAAATTGAAAAAACAAAAGCAGTCCCGACTCCAGCCACGCCGCAAGCCTCTTTAGCCAAGTCAGAAAATACTCAGACGGTGGAAAGCCCCGCGCCCTCACCCGGCACCGAAGAAGCTGGACCAGAAGAATCCTGGATCTCGCGCGTCACTCCAGAAATTTCGGGACAAAGTTTTCCAATAACGACTCGGCTTTCTTTCGACCTTTACGCAGGGAAACGTTCGCTGGAAAGCGACGCGTTTGTGCAATCCGAGAGCGATGCCGGATTTCACCTCGCGTCGGGAGCACGTATCGAGGTTGAAAGTCCATGGGCATATAAACTGTGGGGACTCACGCACAGGCCCGCTCTTGAGGGAGACTACCGACGCAGTCTTTGGGAGACTCCCACAAGCAATCCGTTTGGACGTAAGAACCACACCGAGCAAACTTTGGGTCTCTTTGAACTCGGCCTTTCGCCCGAAGGCGGAGCTTGGTCAATTGCTCCGAGTTTCGGTCTTGTTCAAACTCGATTTTTTACGGATCAAAGTTCGCCATCGGGAACCCCAAGTCGATCTCGATTTTGGGTCCTAGGCGCGAAATTTCGCTCGAAGTGGTTTGATCTTCGTGCGCTGATGAGTCTTTCCGCCACAACCGCAGATGCAACCGCGTATCGCGGCACTCTCGTAGAATCATCTCTAATCTCCATCGAAGTCGCACGAACTTTCTGGGACTTTAGGATCTATGAAGACCAAAAACTCGAAGTTGCGGGCGTCTTGTCCTACACGCGCAATTCGGAGCAAGCGAGCGGCTCCCCACTCGACTCCAGCCTCGAAACCGGAGCCGAGCAGCGCTACGCGAGTCCATACATCGGCATCAGAATTTTAGGCCGCTGGGATCTCGACTTGCCTCGCTTCTCCGACACTGCCGAATCTCAAGAAACGGAGACCCGCGATGAACCCTAGTGCAGCAATTGCTCTTGCTCTCGTGCTCGATTTCAGCGGCTCGATGGAACAGAAACTAGACGAACGCACGAAACGACAGATCCTTGCGGAAAACATTGTGGCCTTAACGAGTTCACTTCCGACCGAAGCCCATGTACGAGTCGTTTCGTTTGGGGCAGGAGCCGCGGCCTCTTGCTCGCACATCGAAGAGCGTGTGCTTCCCGCGAATCAAGTCGCTTCCTGGGTACAGAAACAGATTCCGAAAGCGTTTTCTGCGACTCCTCTCGCCGCCGCCATTCGAAAGCTTTCAAAAAGTTCCGTCGATCAAGTTCCGGCGCGGGTTCTCATCGTGACCGACGGACGCGACACTTGTGGCGACGATCCGTGCAAAGCTCTCGAAGATTTAGAGGCGAAAATCGCAGGAGCCAGTCGAAACCTCCGTGTTGATTTGCTTGGATACGACCTCAAAGCCGAAGAAGCAGAACAGCTCCAATGCAAAAACTCTCGCTTCTCTAAGCTCCAACTCAAGAGTCGGTTTTCGAAAGACGATTTTGAATTTCAAAAAAATCTGCAGGAGGCAGAACGTGAAGCCCGCGAAAGCCTGCCACCTCCCGCAGGCATGGCAAGCCTGACGATCCTCGACAGTCCCGCAGAAGCCGTCTTCGAAGCCGAGTATCGCGCTCCACGCATCCCGCGAAAACGAGGAGCACCGGAGCCCCCCGCAGAACAATCGAGCGCCGCGACGCGTCCTGTTCGGTGGAAAGGTGCGTTCCCGGTTCTTCTTCAAGCGGGGACTCAGAACGTTCGTCTTATCGAACCTCAAGGCGGCAATAAGATCCTTCAGCTCGGCAAAGGGCAAAAGGCCACCTTGAGATTCTTCGCGGACTTTAGGCCGCCGAAAGCCGACGTTAAACTCAAGGGTCGACCCTTAGGCGTGCTCCTTGTTCCTCTCCAGGGACAGAATTCGAATCGTAACGAGAGCTTGAAAATTCCCGACGAACGCGCGATTCCCGCCGGACAATGGCGCCTTACGCTCGACTATCCTTCCTGGATCAAAGGCGAGTTTCGCAAAGACCTCGAACTAGGTCCGGGGCAAAGCCGAGTTCTCGATTTCGAAAAGATGCTTGAAGCGCATCTGGCATGGGCGACCCCGAAACCCTCATCTCAGGATCAAGTTCTCGAACTCAAGTGCGGAGCGTCCACCCAAATCATTCTTGTCCCCGTCCGCTCGGGACCTATTCCGCACTTAAAAAACTGCGAAACTTCGTGGCGCTGATTGACCCGTCCCCTAGGTCGGATGAAAAGAAATCTTGTCTTGTTCTTTGATAAGCGAAACGCCGTTCTTCGCGGCGGCACTTACCGATGGGGCGGCACCAACGGTTTCGAGGCGACGCTACCTTCGCTGTTTACCATCTATGCGGCGCTTGGCCCGAATGGGACATCAACGGCGGGGAGCGGTTTCGAAACCCTAGGTTTCCGCTGTGCCTATTCGCAGTAGCTTCCGCTGCGCGGTCGTTCCCAATTATTTACGGGCTCCTACGCCGTTCCTCGCGGCGGCGTATGGAACGAGTTGACTGCCTCAGGACTGTTCGGTGGCTTCCTGTTGTTCTCTACAGCACGCATCGACACAGGCACCAGCTTCCGCTGCGCGGTTAATATGAGTCAAGTTAGAGCCTAGAGAAGAGGTGATTCAAGGATCGCCACGGGCTCGTTTGATTTTGGGACCAATTGACCACACCTACCAAAACAAAACTTGACAAATCCTTCAAGCATAGGTATTGTAAGAAATAATGGGACGTCCCGAATACCCTCTGAAGTTGACCGTTAACGGACACGAGATTTCCCGAGTTGTGATCGACCAGCACTATAAAGAAAACCATCCCGAACTTAGCGACCCGTTGATTCTAGAACTCGTGAAGGAACTGGATGGAAGATTTTTTGCTGTTGAGGCAGTGCGTGGAGACTTCGAGTATTTCCGAGCCGAGCCTTTGTTTTTGGACTCGAAACCTCACCGAGTTATTTTTCTTCTTTGTGTTGGGGACGACTTTTTAGGAGTCGTGAATGCGTTCCGAGTGAAAGGTTGATGAGCCATGAAAAAGCAAAAGTTTCCAAGTGAGGCCGAACTCGCCGAAATCCGCGAGCTTCTCAACGATGGCCCCGCGTCTCGCATCCTTCCCAAGAATGCAACAGGGGTTGATCGCATGAAATATGCGCTTTGCGAGCAGTTTGTGATCTACAAGCTTCGTAAAAAAATCACTCAGCGCGACCTTGCGAAAGAGGTTGGCGTCGATGAAGCGGTCATGAGTAAAATCCTTCGCTACAACTTCGAAGAATGCACTCTTGATAGACTCGTGCGATACCTTGAGGTTCTCCACAAAAACGTCGAAATCACGAGCGATCCGGGCGGCGTTAAAATTCGAGTCGCCTAAAAATACCGCTCAGGCCGGACAACATCAGTAACCCAGCTTGAGCTTCTGCGCTTCCTGAACAAGCTTTCTGAGCGCTGCTCTTTGTCTCTTTTTCATCGTCTTCCGATAGACAAGCAGTTCGGCTACGGGAAAGCGGTAGCAGTCGCCCTCCTTCTCGAAGGAGACTTTTCCGGCCTCGGCCAATTCAGTCATGAACTTCTCCGAAACATTGAGAAGGTCGGCTGCTTCTTGTGACGAAAAAAATATTTTAGACTCTTTCATCGAACGCAACTTACTGAAGAGATCAGCCCGCCCCCACTTTCTTGCGGTCGAGCATCGGCAGGATCTTTTGAACGTCGTCCGTATTGACGAATTTTCCATGAGCATACTTATGGAGCACGCTCCCGATAAGAGTTTGATAGCCGATTCCCTCTTCTTGCGCCTGAGTCTGAAGAAGTTGCAATGTTTCGCGGGTCATTCTCACGTTGATACGTGCCTCGCGGTTTTTGCGTCCCAAACTTTGCTGAGCGGCTTCGACGATCTCACGTGAAAAATCTTCGGAAGCCTCCGTCCATTGGCCTCCCGCAAACTCGTTTTCTAAAGCGAGTTCTTCAGCGTCGAGAGACACATCTGCTTTGATTTTTTTTTGTAAACTCATGTTTTCCTCCCGAATCTTTTGGTCAGCTCTCTTGAGCGATAAGCCGTCATAAAAAAGAATACATCCGGTTTGACGAGGGTTGGAACCGCGATCATGTACCCCTCGATCTCAATGACCAAGACCACTTGGTTCGGATGCTTCTCGTTTTTTAGAACAGAGACCAACGCTCCATTAGCGATGGCCTCTTCGATCTGCTCGAAAGAAAGTCCTCGCTCGGCCTTAAGCTTTTCGTTTTTTTCTGCCTTCCAGCCCAAGAGCCTCATCAATGCTTATTGTATGCTCTTTCGGCTCAATTTGCAAGATTCTTAAATCAAAGCCTTAAAAAGCCCACACTTGCCAGGCCCCTCGGCCTTCACACGAAATTAACCCTCCAAAGAGGCTGAACCCTCTAAACTAATTAAAGATTTCGTGCATTTTGGTCGATTCATAAGGTGGTACGTATGAGACATGCGAATGCGAAGCGCCTGAGTGCGCTCTTATTTCTAGGTTTGTTTTTAGGGGGCTGCTTTCCTGTGGACCCCGCATCGACCGCCAATGACGGCGCAGGTGGATCTAGCAGCGAATCCTTTTCCTTCAACGGCCTGAGCGCCGCCTACAATCTCGACCACGCTCGTATCCGCCTCGAATGGATTGCCGCGACAGGCGACGTGGGCGGCTATGTGGTCTACGAGGTTGCTCTCGACCAATCACTGACCGCCGTAGGACAAGTCGGCCCGACCCAGACCTATTATGTGGTCTCCGGCCTATCGAACCTCACGCAGAAAACCTATGTCGTCCGTGCGCGCGATTCCAAAGGCGAAATGGACGGCAATTTCATCGCCAAAACCGTACGCACCTTTAACGGCGCAAGCGCCGCCGAAATCACGGCAGCACACACACTAAGTATCTATGGTCTCAACACTCTGACCGCAGCCGCAGATTCCGTGAACGTCTACGTCAAATACCAAGGTGACACGGACTACACGTCGCTCGGCAATTATCCCCTTCCTACGGGCGTGCTCGACGTGACACTCGACTCGACCAAGTACATCGAGAGCGCACGCGTGCGCATTAAAGACATCACGACACTCCAAGAAGACACCAACACCAAAGCCACGGTTCCTACCGTGGAATCCACACTCGCAAGCCAACTCAGCGTCACCGACGGCTTCCAAAGTATGACCGTCGTGAGCAGCAAATTCCGCACAACTTTTGCAGGCACCTGCGGCCTGAATAGCGCGAGCGTTGCCGACGGTCGCCTGAGCGTGACTGCAACGGGCGGCACGGTCATCGCGGCGACCTGCACAAGCGGCGTGCTCGCCGGACAAGTAGATTACGATGTGCCGAATATCGCGGTGAACAACCCCGTCATAGTAAAAGAAAACTACGGAGCCGGAACCATTCAGACTTCCGACACCGGACAGATCATGACCTGTCCCTTGAACTACGTCGCCGTCCCCGGCGACACAGACCTTAGCGTGGACCCTTTCTGCGTATCGAAGTTCGAGATGAAGGCCGTCACATCGAACCCCGTCACCAACGCAAGCGCCGCACTCGCCAACGCGAACGGCAACCAAACCTACAACTCGGCTTGGTATCCGATGTCTCGCCCCGACGGAACGCCGTTTGTAAACATCACTCAGCGACGTGCGCTTGTTCAATGCGACAAGCTCAACGACGCTGCAGGACTGCCAGGCCGAGGCGCAGGCGGTCCCTACCGCCTCATCACCAACCGTCAGTGGCAAGCAATGGCTCGAAATCTCGAGTACCGCACATCGAACTGGAGTGGCGGCGCCGTGGGCGGAGGACAGATCCCACGCGGTCACTCCGACAACGCAATTTCGGACGCCAACACGAACAACGCCTCAACAGGCATTTCCTTTACTGGTCATAGCGCGCTCGCGGCAGCGAGCGCGGACGGAACGACAGTTCCGTGGAGTTTTGCCGACGAAGCCACGGAGCTTGCGGCAGGCTATCGCGGCACTGGCAACACGAGTGCGCAGGCCGTGGGCAGCGGTTGGGAGCAACGCCGCACACATCGCCTCTCAAACGGACAAGTTATCTGGGACGTGGCGGGTAACGTTTGGGAATGGGTGAACTTCAACGAAACCTCGGGTCCCGGCGGTCCCACGACACTCGATTCGTTCACCGAAGACGGCATCACAAACTCACTCACCACGTTCAATTCGAGACTTCTTCCTACTCAACCAAGCTTAGCCGCCAACTGGCGCGAGCTTAACGATACGGCTTGGCACTCGCCCAACAACAGTTCCGCGCTTGATCCTCTCTGGTTCCTCCCAAAAGGATACTTTGCCGGAACCTCGCCGTACTCCGGGAACCTCAGCAATTATAGTCTTGGCAGAATCTACACGACTAACTCCGTGGGCTCCTACGCCGTTCTTCGCGGCGCTGCCTGGAGCGATCTCTCGTCTGCGGGCGTGTTCGCGGCTAGCTTGAACGTTGGTCCGACGAATGCGGGTAGCAACCTCGGTTTCCGTTGCGTGTGTGCCCCGTAGCTTCCGCTGCGCGGTCGTCCCCTCGCCTTAAAAAGAGATTGGACACTTGATTCTTGGTCCTTGAAGGAAAGACCGAAAGGGCTTTCCGTGTGGGGGTCACGGGGGCGAAGCCCCCGTGTGAAGAATTTCGATCTTTCCGAAGCTTTTGCGGAATTTTCGGAAATCGCTGCGAAACATTCCGAATGTTTTTCTAAAAACGCATTTAAATCACGACTCAGCTTCCGTAGCTTCCGCAATCTTCGGCAAATCTTTCCGAAACTACCGAAGCTTTCCGTATCAGTTTCGGAAAGAGGTGTCGCCGAAAGAGGAGTTTTCTACCTGGACACATAGCTAGCCAATTTAATCTTGCTGCCAATTTGCAGCAGATCAAGAATCTGCGATTGTCGAGCCTGACTCGATCTTTGAAAATTTATCTTCGATTTTTTTCGACGAGATGGAAGTCAATTCTCTTTTGGAGATTTGGCCTCGTCATATTTTGGGAACTCTTCCCTACACCAATTTTAAGCCTGAAATTTTCGTTCATACGTGCACAACAGTTCTCGGTCGATCTCGGGGTTTCCCACCTCTGTCTGCGATTATTTCGCCATTACCGTATCATGTCCCACATAACTTCCAGGCGCCTTCAAAACGCCCGCCAACACTGCTCTTTTTTAAATTTAAGTCTACGCCGTTCTTCGCGGCGCCGTCTCACCCGGTTACGCCGCATCGATTTCCGGAATTCTAGGTTCCAATGCGTCTCCACCTAGCTGGTCCGGCAACCCCGGCGATCAAACTTTCCGCTGCGCGGTCGTCCCCATTTATTTGCAGGCTCCTACGCCCATCCCGGCGCTTCTGTCATTGCTCGACTCACGCTCCTACGCCGTTCTTCGCGGCGGCGTCTGGTTCGAATTCTCTCCCTATTGGCCGACGGTATGCCCAGACGGATACAACTGTTCTGGTTTCGGACTCTACGCAGGCAAATCGGCCACTCCCGACTCTTCGCTCGGCTATCCAGTTGCAAGTTTCCGCTGCGCGGTCGCTCCCATCTCATAACTGAAATTTTTACGCCTCCGCCGTTCTTCGCGGCGGCGGTTTCAGATACTACGGAACCAACGGGACCGAAGCCACCCATACGGGTCTTTTCGGTGCACAGCGCTTAGAACCCGGGAGCTTCTTGGACGTAACGACGGGATCAAGTGGCTTCCGTTGCGCCTATTCGCAATAGCTTCCGCTGCGCGCTTCTCAAATTTGTTTGATTCATATCGCCGTTCTTCGCGGCGCCCCATGGTACGACAACTGGGGTGCAGGCGTGTTTTCAGCTCTTTTAGACTATGGTCCGGCGGGTTCGTTTAGCGCCATTGGTTTCCGCTGCACCTATCAGCCTTAGCTTCCGCTGCGCGTTTCTCAGATGTTGAATTAACAACGCCGTTAATCGCGGCGGCTACTGGCTGGAGACTGCGAACGCGGGCTTGTTCACATCTAACTTGAACGATGGTGCGTCAGTTGTAAATAATAGGCTCGGCTTCCGGTGCGCGGTCGTTCCAACTCTAACTCCTACGCCGTTGTTCGAGGCGGTGTGGGAACCGCATGGTCATTCTGGGATGGTCGTCACATGGGCCTCACATCGACAATGCTCACTCTCGGACCTGATGGAGGCGGCTCCGGCGCAGGCTTCCGTTGTTCCTACCCGTAGTAGCTTCCGCTGCGCGGTCGTCCCCAAAGTTAGCTCCTACGCCGTTAATCGCGGCGGCTCCTACTTTGGCTCGTCTGCCGCAAACACCGGATCATTCACCGCCTACTTCGGCGACACTAGCACGGGCACTTACGGTCCATCCCTCTGGGGTTTTCGATGCGCCTATACTCCGTAGCTTCCGCTGCGCGGTCTCCCTATTTATTCTTGGCTCCTACGCCGTACTTCGCGGCGGATATCTCTACTGGATCGCCGGAGGCTTTGGCGCTCAAGGGATATTTGCCTCTAACCTGAGTTCTTGGACTTCAACGCCAGACGGGTACGCAGGCTTCCGCTGCGCGGTCGCTCTCAATCACCTAAAAGCTCCTACGCCGTTTATCGCGGCGGACGATATCCCGACGGCAATATCGGCGGGATGTGGGCAACTTGGCTCGTCTTCACCTCATCGTACTCAGACTTCTATACCGGCTTCCGCTGCGCGTTTCTCTAGCTTTAATCACTACGCCGTTCTTCGCGGCGGCAACGTCTGGAACTGCAACTGCCTTGATCCGCTTGGCTCTGGTCTTTTCGTAAATCAGCCGTCCACCGCCAATTACACAAACAACGGAATAGGCTTCCGCTGCGCGGTCGTTCCCGCTTTGATTGCTACGCCGTTCTTCGCGGCGGTTCCACCTGGGGCTGGAACACTTGTGTCCCATCTGCCCATGATTGGCAGATAACGAACCTCGGATTGGTCTCAGCAATACCTGCGTACTCTACCTGTATCACGGGCTATCGAGTCGAAGGCTTCCGCTGCGCGGTCGTCCCCATTTTACACTCCTACGCCGTTCTTCGCGGCGGAGACCGATGGGAGGGAGCTACTGACGCAATTTTTTCCACTCGTCTGCAAAGCTGGCCAGGCCTTTCTTCTTACGACAACAGCTTTCGCTGCGCGGTCTTTCTCCATTTTATTTCTTCCAGTACGCCGTTCTTCGCGGCGGCGACTGGCAGTGGTCCAACGGCATTGGGATTTTTGCATCCGTGCTTGGACCTGCCGTGGGCGGTGGATCTTCGTTTTCTGCTACGGTTGTCGGCTTCCGCTGCGCGGTCGTCCCCATTTTACACTCCTACGCCGTTCTTCGCGGCGGCACTTTTGATGCTGGCGACTCTTTTGGACCGCTCGGAATTGGTTGGGGCATTGTCTCCAGCAATCTCAGTCGGCAGCCAAGCCAAACTTCGAATCTTATGAGCTTCCGCTGCGCGGTCGTTCCCACTAACTCCGTGGGCTCCTACGCCGTTCGGCGCGGCGCCGAATCTGGACTACTCGCAACTGGGCTTGACCGCTCTTCCGAGTATGTCGTGCACTGGGCTGGCTTTCGCTGTATTTTCATTCCTTAAATCTTCCGCTGCGCGGTCGTCCCATCTCAAACAACTCACGCCCCCTACGCCGTTCTTCGTGGCGGCGTCTTTGGACCCGCAGGGTCGGGATGCGGATGGTCGAGCGCATTGGCCACGGCATCGGGAGTATTCTCGGAATCCGCCGAGTGTGGGCCTGCCGCGACTCAGCCAGGCGACGGCTTCCGCTGCGCGGTCGTCTCAACATTCTCTTCTTGCGTATTGACGCTTGCAACGCGATTACATTTCTATAACCAATTGCCAAATCAATCCTAACGAGGGAAACAGTTTTCAACGCGGATTGTTCTCAAGAACCGCTTGGAATCCTCGGGGCTACGCCGTTCTTCGCGGCGGCAACTGGAACGAGACGTCGAACACAGGACTGTTCGCAGCTAACTTGAACAATGGTCCGACGAATTCGAACAGCAATGTCGGCTTGCGCTGCGTTTATGCCCCGTAGCTTCCGCTGCGCGGTCGTCAGACTTGTTCGTGAGTGTCGGTGAGGGAAGCGTCCATCCCACGGGATGGTGCCACCAGTTTTGACAAGGCCCTTCGAGAACTGTCCGGGGCTGATCCCTCGGCACCGATGAAAGATCGGCGCCGAGGGAGACCCGAATCTTAGAAAACGACCTGCACGCATCGCAGGCTCCTACGCCGTTCATCGCGGCGGCTACTTCACGCAGGTCTGGGATTGGCAGGCGTATGGCGTGTTTGCCGGATACGCCCAGTATGGACCTTCATCTGCGGGCAACAGCATCGGCTACCGCTGCGCGGTCGTCCCCATTTTACGCTCCTACGCCGTTCGTCGTGGCGGCCAGTTTGACCCAAACCACGCTCCCTCCGGATCGTATGACTACTCTGGGGCGATCACGACAATGCTCACTGCTCAGTCAGGCATCGGCAACGCTGTCAGCTTTCGCTGCGCGATCGTCCCTACATTATTCGAAGCCTCCTACGCCGTTATTCGCGGCGGCTATCATGTCGAAGTCCTGAACAACCCAGGCTTCCCGTGGTCGGGTGGTACGAACTCAGGACTTTTCAATGCTTCGTTCTACCTACCACCTTCGACGATCACATCAGGCAGCATCGCGGGTTTGCGCTGCACCTATCAGCCGTAGCTTCCGCTGCGCGTTCGTTCCCATCTAATCCTAAAAGCTCCTACGCCGTTGTTCGCGGCGGGGTTGTCGGAGATTGGGGCTGGGATGCGGGCTCTGGCACATCGCTGTTTTCAGCGACACTTGGAGCAGGTTGGTCCCACACTCACTGGAACAGAGGGTTCCGCTGCGCGGTCGTCACCCACAAAATATTTCACACGCCCTACGCCGTTCTTCGCGGCGGTGATTGGTACGGCGATGCTCCTTACGGAGTTGTAGCGTCACGTTTGTCTTGGCACCCCGCTCAACTCCATGTAGCCATCAGCTTCCGCTGCGCGGTCGTCCCCTTTTTTTTCACTCTCGACTAGCTCCTACGCCGTTCGTCGCGGCGGAGGATTCTATGGCG
>Ga0247843_1001887_pt1 | contig 40234 bp, 28 predicted proteins | sample LaCruzMarch2017__FD_192420 | JGI IMG/M metagenome (GOLD analysis project Ga0247843, IMG submission 192420) | Freshwater microbial communities from meromictic Lake La Cruz, Castile-La Mancha, Spain - LaCruzMarch2017_8m | ecosystem: Environmental > Aquatic > Freshwater > Lake | place: Spain...
GTTGAGGTTAACGCCCACTTGGTTGACGCAACTTTCGGTGACGCGGTCGAGCGATGTGCGCAGCATCTTCTGGTCGACATCGTGCTGGTACTGCCCTACTCCAATGGCCGATGGGTCTATTTTGACCAGTTCGGCAAGGGGATCGATGAGCCTGCGGCCAATGCTTACGGAACCGCGCACCGTGACATCGTATTGCGGAAACTCGTCTCGCGCCACTTTGCTGGCCGAATAGATGGATGCGCCTGCTTCGTTTACCACAAAGAGCTGCACTTTGCGGTCGAAATGGATGTTTTTGACCAAGGCCTCGGTTTCGCGGCTGGCGGTGCCGTTGCCAATGGCTATGGCTTCTATCTTGTATTGTTCTACGAGGGTCGAGAGCTTTTTCATGGCCATTGTCCGCTCGTTTTGGGGCGGATGTGGATAGATGGTTTCGTTGTGAAGCAAGTCGCCTTGAGCGCTTAGGCACACCAATTTGCACCCCGAACGGAAACCGGGATCGAGGGCCAACACGCGTTTTTCGCCCAATGGCGGTAGCATGAGCAATTGCCGCAGGTTTTCGGCAAATACCTTGATGGCGTGTACGTCTGCCTGCTCTTTGATGGAGTTGCGCATTTCGGTTTCGAGCGAAGGCTGCAGCAGGCGCTTGTAGGCATCTTTGGCCGCCATGCGCACTTGGTCGGAGCTAGCTGTGGTGCCTTTTACGAAGAACCGCTCGAGGGTTTGGGCTGCGTTTTCTTCAGGAGGAGCGATGCCCACCTTGAGAAATCCTTCGTTCTCGCCCCGCATCATGGCGAGGAAACGGTGGGATGGCACGCGCCTCAAAGGTTCTTCGTGCTTGAAATAATCGCGGAATTTCTCGCCCTCTTGTTCTTTTCCCTTCACCATTTTGGAGGAGATGATGGCCTCGCGCTGAAATACTTGGCGCAATCGGGCGCGCAGGGCTGCGTTTTCGCTCATCCATTCGGCTATGATGTCGCGTGCGCCTTGCAGCGCATCTTCTACCGAGCCTACTTCGCCCTTCACGAAGCGTTGTGCGGCCGATTCGGGAAACCGCTCATTCTGCGCCATCAGTAGCTTGGCCAATGGTTCCAAGCCTTGTTCGATGGCTTTGGTGGCGCGAGTCTTTCGCTTTGGGCGATAGGGCAAATACAAGTCCTCGAGTTCCTGGATGGTGGCTGCGGACTCTACTTTTTGGCGCAGGTCGGCTGTAAGCACATCCAGTTCTTTTAGCGATGTGAGGATTACTTCTCTACGCTTTTCCAACTCCAAATAGCGCGCATGGTAGTCTTGGATGTTGCCAATCTGCACCTCGTCAAGCCCGCCCGTGGCCTCTTTTCTATAGCGCGAAATGAAGGGCACGGTGGCTCCTCCTTCCAACAATTTGAGGGTGCTATCGACTTGTTCGGGCCTGCATCCTACCTCTGCTGCAATTTTTCCAATCATGCTGCGAAGTAATTAGAATTAGTGTAACGGATTGAGGTGTAATTATTTGTTTGGAGGATAAAAAAAGAACCACTTGCAATCATACAGCACCAAGAGAGTTGACCCTTTAGGATAATTCCTTTTCATTCCCGCCTCGCTTAAAGCAACTGAACAAATTACTGTCAATCATGCAATTCTTTCGGTCAACTATATAAATGTTCCAAAACCTATAGCCGCAACTTTGCTCCTTGTGAACAGTGGTTCACTATAATCTTGAAGCATATGTTGATGAGAATAGCAATGGTGATTTTAGCACTAACCCTAGGTGTTATGAATAGTTGTACAACGCGATATACGGCATCACAGCCCACCTATGTAGAAGCTCAGCGTCCACCGCAACCAAGCAATGTGCATGTGTGGGTGGGAAGTGGTTGGGTGTGGCATTCACAATCGCGTAGTTATAGGCAACGTCATTGGCATTGGGCCATGCCGCGCAGAGGAAGGAATTACCACCAAGGCCATTGGAAAAAAACTAGAAGAGGCTCGGTTTGGGTAAATGGACATTGGTGAACCCTTCCTGAAGGCTCGGAAATTGCGCTCAGTTAGGTATGATTTCAGCACACTTTAAGAACCAATACCATCCAGTTTTCAAACTTCGTTACTCAATAACTAGAGCTAACTGTAGTAGATTGAATAGTCTCTTGATTTTTCAGCTCTTCACTATTAGAAAGTGTAATTAACACGAAATCTGGCGGCAAAACCCAATTCGTAATTCATGATTCAACCATCGTAATTCATCATTCTTCAATCGCCATCTTTGCAGCCATTCACAGCAACAGATGGAAAAAGACGAAATTCTGCGCCTCAGCCGCGCCATACAAGCATTTATAATCAGCTCGGGCATAGAACGCGTTCGTCCCAAGGAGCTTATGCCCCACTTAATTGCCGAAGGTTTTTTTAAGAAAGACGAGAAATTTGGAAAGCCCCTACGGGATGTGCTCAACAAATTAGATAAGAATAATCTCCTTGACTTGTTGCCCCAAGTGCGCCCTGAACGCCAAGAGAAGGCAGTGTATTGGTATTTTGAAGCAGCAGAAATGGCCGCGGTAGAAGCCCCAATCGAAAAGATGGAAAAACCAGCATCCAAACCAAAGGCGGTTTCAAAGGCAAAGGCTGAAGTGAAGCTTAAGGCGGATGTTAAGCCAACGTCAGAGAAAGTGGTAAAACCAAAGGCCGAAACCAAACCAAAAGCTGCTGCAAAACCAAAAGCAAGCGCAGAAGCAGTCCCTGTAGCCGAGAAGAAAGCAGCAGTAAAGAAACCCACATCCAAAGCCATAGCACCTGCACCAGCCAAGCCTGTTGCTGAAAAGAAAGCACCATCAGCCGCAAAAGTTAAGGCTGAGGCAAAACCTAAAACATCCCCAAAACCAAAGGCGGTAGCAAAACCCAAATAGATTTCACCGTTTTAAGCAATAGTGCTCTTCCTTAGCAACCAAGCACACACCATCAACCTATGAAGTTTACTGGCAATCTGGTAAAAATGCACACGCTGCTTGATTCCCCTATTCAGTATAGTCTTGCCATGGAACAAGGCATGCTCTCTATGACGGGGCTACTGGGTAAGCAAATAAGCATTCATTTCTCGGGGCGAATTAACTGCATAGCCTGCGGCAAACGAACCAACAAGGCTTTTGGTCACGGGTTTTGCTATCCATGTTTTGCCACTGCTCCCGAAAATAGCGATTGCATTCTTCGCCCTGAACTGTGCCAAGGCCATTTGGGATTAGGCCGTGATGTGGCCTGGGAACTCGAAAACCATGTGCAACCACATGTGGTGTATTTGGCCCTAAGCAGTGGACTTAAAGTGGGTATAACACGCGCCACGCAACTCCCCACCCGCTGGATAGACCAAGGAGCGCAACAAGCAATCGTGCTTGCCGAAGTGCCCCATCGCAGACTTGCAGGCGATATAGAAGTGGCCCTAAAAGCCCATTACAGCGACAAAACCAATTGGCAGCAAATGTTAAAGGGACAGGTGACTCAAGATGATTTGGTAGCTAAGAAAACCGAAGCAGCAAACTTTCTTTCAAATGAGTTTGCGCCCTATATCGCTTCCTCAAACGCAATTGTAACGCTAGATTATCCGGCATTAGACACCCCATCTAAGGTAACGAGCCTCAAATTGGACAAGCAGCCACTTATTGAAGGCATCCTCACAGGCATAAAAGCGCAGTACCTTATTTTAGACAACACCAATGTGATAAACGTTCGCAGCCACGCTGGTTATCACGTAACTATAGAAGCAGAGTAATGGCTTTTTAGTCGTTGGTCGATGTGATTTTACGTTCAATCTCTCATAATCCAACATTTATCGACATTTTAACTACTTTGCACCGCTTTTTTTAAGGCAAACGAATTAAACCTTTTCTCAAAATGAAGAGAATCCTACTCTCGCTGTTTACGGTTGTTTTACTTTCGTCAATAGGCTTCAATGCCTTAGGACAAACAGCTATTTGCCAAGACCTTACACTTCAATTAGATGCCAACGGTGAAGCATCTTTGCCCGACCCTTTAGTTTCTTTACCAGAGGTAGATGTTCAGGTAGGCCCATCGAATGGCGCACCCGAAAACAACAGCTTTTGGCAGTCTTTCATTCCAACTACCAGTGGTCCAATAGACCGAATAGTGGTTAATGCTGAGCAATTGAATGCTCCTACAGGTCTCGTTCTTGGCATATACAGTGGAGAAGGCATTGGCGGGGCATTACTACATTCTCAAGCCATAGCTTCCTTGATTGTGGGTGACAACACCCTCAGCCTAAACACTTCTTTAGATTTAGTTGCTGGAGTGCAGTACACCTTTCGACTTAGCAGTGCAGCAGGAACCTTTTATCTGCAGCGCAACAATACTAACCTGTATGCAAATGGCCGAAGCAACCTTGGAGCAAACTTCGATTTGGTGTTTAGCACTTACATGCTTACACCTCCTTCTATAGATAATGGAAGTAGTGCTGCTGCGGGAATTGCATCTATCACCATTTCTCAAAACACCTTCAACTGCGATGATTTAGGTACTGTAAACGTTACTGTAACGGTAACAGACAAAAATGGCAATACTGACCAATGTATAGCTGTAATAACTATTGAAGACAACATTTCACCCGCAGCATTGTGCGTGGCTGGCCCAATCACGTTGCCGTTGGACGTAAATGGAGACGCAACGCTACTAGTGCTTGATGTGGATAATGGAAGCAACGATAATTGCAGTTTCACCTCTACGCTATCACAGAGCATTTTCAATTGTTCGGATGTAGGTTCAAATACTATTACCCTAACAATTGAAGATATTGCCAATTCCACCGCAACCTGCAATGTGCAAGTGGATGTGGTTGATACCAGTGCTCCAGACGCACTATGCCAAAATGTTACGTTACCGTTAGATGCTAATGGACTGGCCAGTATTGTGGTTGCTGATGTTAATTTGGGCTCTACAGATGCCTGTGGCATTGCCACCTATTCCCTTGATATTACAGATTTTGATTGCTCTAACTTGGGAGCAAATACTGTAGTTCTTTCATTGGAAGATGTGAATGGAAACACCTCATCGTGCCCATCTACAGTTACTGTGGTGGATAACATAATCCCATCCATTACATGCAATGCACCAATCACTGTGTGCGCAACTAGTGGTTTGGGTGCTACGGTAACCTTTAATGCCCCAGTAGGCGAGGATAATTGCGATTTCGTAATTACCCAAACAGACGGAACGGGGTTAGCATCAGGCAACACGTTCCCGTTGGGCAACACTACCCTATCTTATACTATTGAAGATGCAGCGGGCAATACCAACCAATGTTCCTTCGATATTACCGTAGACGCAGTGCCAGTTGCTGGTTTCAACTTCTCGCCAGCATGTGTGGGAGATGCGATGTTCTTCACCAGTACATCTACCATTCCCAGCGGGTATTCTATCGTATCATGGTCGTGGGACATGGGTGATGGCAGCGCCCCAATAGGACAAGTGAATCCATTGTATCAGTTTCCGCTAGCTGGCGATTATAACGTTACGCTTACCGTTACTTCTGCAAATGGCTGCGAGGATGTCATTACACAAACCGTAACGGTAACCCCATCTCCTGTTGCTAGTTTCACTGTAGCTCCTGTTTGCCTAGGTGCAACAACTTCGTTTGTAAATACTACTAGTATTGATGTTTCGTATCTCGGTGGATTGAGCTATACATGGAATTTTGGAGATGGAACTCCTTCTAGCACAGACGAAAATCCTGTGCATACCTATGCCACTTCTGGCACGTTTACTGTCACTCTCAACGTATTGTCTGATGATGGTTGTACAGACCAAATTCAATTGCCAGCATTGGTAAGTGCTTTGCCACAGGCTCAATTTGTAGCAAGCGAAGAATGTGAAGGTGTTGCCACCGAATTTACCGACTTAAGCTTTGGCACTGGGCTTACCTACGCTTGGCAATTTGGTGATGGCAATAGTGATACTGACCAAAACCCTGATTACACCTACAGTGCCAGCGGTAGTTATTTGGCTACATTAACGGTAACAGCACCTGGCGACTGCCAATCTAGCATAAGCAATAGCGTTAATGTACTTGCATTGCCAACAGTTGATTTTACATTCACGCCAAACTGCGAAGGGCTTTCTGTGGCATTTGCCAATAACTCTGATGCTGGAACATACGGTTGGGATTTTGACGACAATAGCAGCTCCATTCTTAGCAACCCAAACCATGTGTTTGCTGTTGATGGATTTTATGATGTAACCCTTACAGTGCTTTCATCAGACGCTTGTTCTGCGAGCCTTACCCAAGCGGTAGAAATATACAGCAATCCAGAATTCATACTTACGCCAACTGATGTGCTTTGCTTTGGTGAAAACACAGGAAACATTAACATTATGGCAGTGTTGCCAGCTAGCATGCCATGGGAAGTTAGTTTGAACGGAGCACCTTCTATTACAGATCAAGACAACTTTACTGATTTGGAAGCAGGAGCGTATTCCATTGCAATTGTTGATGCCAATGGATGCACCAACACGGAAACAGTTTCAATAGCACAACCAAGTGCGCCATTAGAGCTTAGCAATCCAACAATTACAGACTTGCAATGCAATGAAGATAATTCGGGCAGCATTGCCATAGTTGCTTCGGGCGGCACATCTCCTTACACTTATGCGCTAAGTGGCGGTAGTTTTCAGTCGTCAGGGCTTTTTCAAAACTTAGCTGCTGACGATTACTATTTCGAGGTTATTGATGCTAATGGCTGCGCTATTTCCACAGGATTGTTCACTATTAATGAGCCTACTGCTTTAGAACTCGGCTTGGTTTCGTTTTCCAATTTACTCTGCAATGGCGATAATTCGGGCGAGTTGCTGGTTGCAGCTTCTGGAGGAACTGCTCCCTATACATTTAACAACAATGGTGGCGTATTCGGTACATCACCTTCATTTAATGGCCTTGCCGCGGGTGATAACCTAGTCGCAGTTGAAGATGCTAATGGATGCGAACTATCACTTTCTATTGAATTGACGGAACCTGGTATACTAATGGCTTCGGTAGTAAATAGCGAAGGCGCTCTTTGCTTTGACCAAGCCACAGGAACCGTTTTGGTTTCGGCAGCAGCAGGCACGGCACCCTATCAATACAGTATTGACGGAACCAATTTCCAAGGTTCAGGCGCATTCCAAGGCTTGGGTGCTGGCACCTATACCATTACAGATCAAGATGCCAATGGCTGCCTAGACCCTGTAGAGCATACCGTGATTGAACCAAGCGCTTTAAGCATGGAAACTACCACATCACCAGTGCTTTGTTTTGGCGAAAGCACTGGAACAGCATCAATTAGTGCAATAGGCGGCACTGCTCCATATGCGTATTCCTTTGACGAAGGCGAAACCTTTATCAATCAAAATGATGCAAGCGGATTACCAGCTGGAAACTACATTCTTGTTGTTCGTGATGAAAATGGGTGTACAGCATCTCAAGGCATCCAAATCTCTGAAGCAGCCACAGCACTAACTGTAAATGGTGATGTCACAGGAGTTTTGTGTTTGGGTGAAGCAACTGGTGCAATTCAACTACTTGCTGTTGGAGGCACTCCAACATACGCCTACTCTAGCAATGGTGTGGTTTTCCAAACTTCAGGTCAGTTTAGTGGCTTTGCAGCAGGAAGTCAAACTTTTTACGCTCAAGATTTGAATGGCTGTGTAGCAACGGTAACTGTTGAATTTACTGAACCATCATCTGTGGCAGAAATAACCAATTCACTTGTAAATAACCCGGGTTGTGGGCTTTCTCAAGATGGCGCTATCACACTAATTGTAAATGGTGGCACACCAGAATACACCTATTCGTCTAACGGTATCGACTTTCAGAGTAGCGGCTTGCTTACAGGTTTAGGTGTGGGCGAATACTCCGTAGTAGTTCGGGATGCGAATGGTTGTCAAATTACCCAGGACTTTTCGCTGGTTTCTGACCCACCGCTTTTTGTAGTAGTTAACAGCATAACAGGTGTAGAATGTGCTGGTTCGTTTACTGGAGCTTTAGAGCTTTCTGGCACTGGCGGAACTCCAGAATACAGCTACTCTTTAAGCGGAAGTAATCCTCAAACTTCTGGTTCGTATAGCGAACTCACCAATGGACTTTATGTTGTCACTTTGACGGACAATAGTGGTTGCACAGCGACTGCCGAGGTAGAGGTACCCTTCACCTTCCCTGTTCCTTTGGTAGATTTCAACGCGGTAGTATCTGGCGAAGCAGTTTTGTTTAGCAGCACATCTGAATTTGGTGACACCTATCTGTGGAATTTTGGAGACGGCACCACCAGCACTGACGAAAATCCAGTACATATCTATGCCACGCCTGGGTATTATACCGTTACCCTTTCTGTAACCAATGGGTGTGGTACACGCACACGCACTCGTGCCATCAACACTATTATGATTGGAATTGAAGATGCAGCATCAGCGCAATTTAATGTGTTTCCAAATCCTACAACAGGCATACTCAACATTACCACAGCAAACGACATTTCTGGTAGTATTGGAATAGAAATCACTTCTGTTTCTGGTCAGCGGGTCATGCAAATGAGCCAAAATGGAGTTTTAGCCAACGGTAAAATAACAATTGATGCCTCGGCCTTAGGTCAAGGCATGTACTACCTTACTGTTCAGACCTCCGAAGGTCGTTCGGTGATGCGTTTCAACGTAATACGATAATTTAAAATGAGAATGAGGAAGTTTACTAAACTAGCACTGGCTCTAGCTTTTTGCCCTTTATTGGGAATAGCTAACACAGCCGATTTCACCCCTTTGGCTGTCTGTCAGGGATCTCAAAGCATTTTCTCCAGTACTTCGGTAGCTTCTGGTGGCGAATCGATTGTGTTGTGGGAATGGGACTTGGATTCAGATGGTCAGTTCGATAATGCAACTGGTCCAGTTGTATCGTATCAATTCGATAATTCGGGCACTTTTCAAGTTGGGCTGCGCATTACCACCGATTTAGGCACGCAAGTGGCTGCTTACAAATTGGTAACTGTCAATCCAGTTCCAATGGCTGCCTTCTCCGTTGCCGATGTGTGTAAAGGAAGCAATTCTATGGTGGTAAGTTCGTCAACTGTAGCTTCTGGTAGCATCGCATCTTGGGAATGGGATTTGGATAACGATGGCCAGTATGACGATGCCACAGGAGAATCTGTTTCTCACAACTTTGGCAATGCTGGTAGTTATGTGGTTGGTTTGCGCGTAACAAGCGACATGGGTTGTCAAAGCACGGCAACTGGAGGTGCGGTTGTAGATCCATCGCCTACTGCCAACCTCACAGCGCAAAATGTTTGCCTTGGCGATGAAACAACCCTGAATGGAATAGCTACTGTAAGTTCTGGGCTCATTGCAAGTTATGAATGGGAACTCAACGGCAACAACCTTTTTGATGATGCAACTGGTGTTCAAATTACCAATCAGTTTATTAGCGATGGCAATTACCAAATTGGGTTGCAGGTAACTACAGACCAAGGTTGTGTGGCAGACACGTTCAAATTGGTGACAATTGCACCTTATCCTTATATCAACTTTAGCTTTAACACCGCATGTCAGGGCGAAGATGTTCAGTTCAATAACTTCACGGGAAATGTGGTTGGCACCATTGGCTACAATTGGACGTTCGGTCCTTTTGGCGTGTCATCTGCCGTAGCACCCGCGTTCGAATTTGCTAACAGCGGAACATTCCCTATCACATTGGTAGGGCTTACTTCCTACGGTTGCAGCGCTTCATTAACGCAAGAAATCACAGTTTCTCCAGCACCTACAGCTGAATTTACGTTCTCAGAAGTTTGTGTGGGTGCGCAAAGCTCTTTTGGAAATACGAGTACTCCAAATGGAAGCACCATCCAAAGCTACCTCTGGAATTTTGACGATTCGAATGTAAGTGCTTCAGTAAATCCATTTCATAACTTCCTTTTCCCAGGCAGCTATGATGTTTCGCTTATAGCGTACACCACAGCGGGTTGCCGCGATACGGTTACTCATGTGGTTAGCGTTTGGGAGAACCCAACTCCACAAATTACAGCATCTGGCCCAGTTGCTTTTTGTGAAGGCGGAAATGTAGTGTTGAGTGTAAATCCACCTGGAGTTGTTACACTTTGGAGCACTGGAGATTTAACTCAAGGTATAACTGCATCAGAGGCTGGAACATATACCGCTGCAATTGTTGACGGTAAAGGATGCCGAGGCGAAACAGAAATTGTAATTATTGTGTATGCGCTTCCAACCCTTGTGGCAAGTAACGATACCATTGTGAGTCTTGGCGAAGATGTTCCGCTTTGGATATCTGGAGCTAACTCTTACTCTTGGGCACCAGAAACGTTTCTGGACTTTCCATTAAGTGCAACACCAATCAGCTCCCCAACTAACGACCTTATCTATACCGTAACTGGCGAAGATTTGAACGGTTGCACTGATACAGAAGACGTGAGCGTAAGAGTAACGACTGACTACAATCTGAAACCGGTTAATCTATTTACTCCAAATGGCGATGGGTCAAACGAGCGTTTTTATGTGGGCAACATTGACCAATATTCCGATTGTGGAGTAACCGTTTTCAACCGTTATGGCAACCAAGTGTTTTCTGAAAAGCCGTATTTAAACAATTGGACTGGAACTTTCAACAATTCGCCATTACCAGAAGGTTCGTACTACTACATCATAGATTGTGATGGCAGACCAGAGCGATTTGATGGTTCTGTAACCATCTTGAGAGATAAATAAAACAGCGAATTGCCCAGTGCCAACTGCTAAAAAGTAAACTATGAGAACACTATTTACACACCTACTGCTATTGTTTGGAGGAATGCTATTCTTCTCAAATTCTGCTCTTGCCCAGCAACTTCCTATGTCGAGCTTGTACTCACAAAACAGGTTTATGATTAACCCTGCAAGTGCAGGCTACGAAGATGGTTTGGTAGCACACCTCAACTTTCGCAACCAATGGGCAGGAGTAAAAGGCTCACCAACTACTGGATGGTTGAGTTTGCACAGCCCTATTGGAAAAAACACCAACATTGGCGGTATAGCGTCTTATGACAAAACAGATTTTATCTCAACGGTAAACATTCAATTGGCGTATGCACACAACATCAAGTTAACCAAAGAGCATTTTCTTTCCCTAGGATTGTCTGCTGGAGTAAATAGTGTTTCATTCAATCTGGATGAAGCGGTGGTAGAAAATGCTTCAGATGCCATTCTTGCTAATGGCAATGTGGCGAGCACCACTGTGGCCTTAGATTTCGGATTGCGTTACCATTGGAAAGGACTTGAAGTGGGCGCTGCTGCTCCAAACATTCTTGGAAATGTGGGAGAATTGAAAGGCAAGGACAACACGTTTAAATACGATATCAATAGGCATTACAGGTTTTATGCGAGCTACGAAATGATTATTAAAAACATCTTTATCGCTCCATACGGTATGGTGCGTTTCCTTCCGAATACTCCTGTTTCTTGGGATGTTGCAGTAAAAGCTGGCTACAAACGTATAGTTTGGGCTTCCTTTATGTGGAGGGCAGAAACTGGCCCAGTAGCTGGAGTTGGCTTTAAAGTTGCTGATAAATTTAGTTTCGCTTACGCTTATGATTTCACGCTTAATGGTTTGGACAACAGCCCATGGAGCAACGAAATCATGGTTTCTTTCCACTTGGATGGCTTTAAGAAGAAGCTCAAAAAGATGGAGGAACGCATGGATGTGATGGAGCAAGGCAATTTGGCACTTGCATCGCGCATGGACAGCCTTCAAATGGCCCTAAGTGCTAAAATGGATTCATTGTCGAATGATGTAAACGTGATTCGTGAGCAAGATTTGGTGCGCATTCAAGAAGATATTGACCGTCTCACCAAAGAGATTGAGGATATGGGCAAATCGAAGGTTGACACTGGTGACTTGAAAGGATTGCTACAACGCATTACACCAGTATTGGATTCTGAAGGTAATTTGAGCATGACTAGCGAGAATTTGGAAAGCGGGTTTTATGTAGTTATTGAATCGTTCCGAAGCTTGGACAACGCAAATCGCGGTGTAGAAATTTGGAAAAAGAAAAACCGTGAAGCCATCATTGTTTATGATGACGAGCGCAAATGGTATTATGTGTATTCGCAGCGTTTTGGCACAGACAAGGAAGCCCGTAAAGAAATGCGGGCTACTCGAAAAGCAGATGTGCCAGATGCATGGGTGCATAAATATCGGGTATTCTGAAAATAGTAGCACAACATCTGTACATTCAACGCCTAAACCTTTACACTCAATAGAAGAAAAAGGTATAGTATTTTAAGTGTTGTTAGCTCTAATCACTTGCTATAAATACGTATGACTACAAAAGCCATTACCACCGAAGAAGAATACGATGCAGCTTTGGCTCGCCTAGACGAACTCTTTGAATTACAACGCAACAAAGAAGAGCAAGAAGAATTTGATTTGCTTGCTGCGCTGATAGAGGATTATGAAGATGAGAATTGGCCATTGGAGGGATAGATTGCACTTTAGCCAAATATCTTCTGTCATTTACACTTCCTCATTTCATAAACCACAATGATTATTTATAACGTCACCATTAATGTAGATGACAGTGTGCACAGCGAATGGCTTGCTTGGATGCGCGATGTTCATATTCCGGAGGTGATGGCTACAGGCTATTTTTTAGAGAATCGATTCTGCCGCATCCTGGTTCAAGAACAAGACGGCACCTCCTACTCTATTCAATACTTGTGTAAGAAAATGGAAGACCTTCAGGAATACCAACGTGACCATGCACCTGCGTTGCAAAAGGCGGTTCAAGACAAGTATGCGGGCAAGTTTGTGGCGTTTCGAACGTTGCTGGAAGTAGTAAGTAGTAAGGCATAAGGAGTAAGCGATTCGGGGTTCTATCACTCTAATTGTTAATCATTAATCATCAATCGCTACTCTAACTTGGTACAACCTAAGAAACACCTCGGTCAGCATTTCCTCAGGGACGAGCGCATTGCTAGCGATATAGCCAGTTCACTAACTGGGCATGGTAGCTACAAACACGTGCTTGAAGTGGGTCCAGGAACTGGTGTTCTGACCAAGTATCTATTGGAACGCACGGACATCACCTTACATGCTGTGGAGATGGACCATGAGAGCGTGGAGTTTCTGATGGCACATTATCCCCAGATTTCAGGAAGATTGCAGTCTGGAGACTTTCTTCGCATGAATCTGGATACTATTGGCGATGGCCCATTGGCAATTATCGGAAATTTTCCCTACAACATCAGTTCTCAGATATTCTTCAAGGTTTTAGAGCACCGCGACCATATACCCGAGGTAGTGGGAATGCTGCAAAAAGAAGTAGCAGAGCGGCTTGCAGCACCTCCTGGTTCAAAGACTTATGGTATTTTGAGCGTGCTGTTGCAAGCTTGGTACGATGTGGAGTATTTGTTTTCCGTACCACCTGCAGTGTTTTATCCACCCCCTAAAGTAGATTCGGGAGTAATACGAGTAAAACGTAATACCCGTGCATCGCTAGGCTGCGATGAGAAAGTGTTCATTCGAGTGGTGAAAGCTGGTTTTGGGCAGCGAAGAAAGACACTTCGAAATGCTTTGGGTGGCATTCAATTTACCACACCGCCCGATGCACATTTGCTCACTCTGCGTGCCGAACGGCTAAGTGTAGAAGATTTTATTGCGATTGCGAAGTGTGTGGGAAGTTGATTTCTGCTCATAATCTACCTTCCATAAATCACCGCTTCAAAGATTAAAATTAAGCAATCTTCTGATTAGTGGTAATCCCGCTGTCCAAAAATGGCACTGCCCACGCGAATCATAGTGCTTCCCTCCTCCACTGCCAGCGCATAATCGCCAGACATTCCCATGCTAAGCGTGGAAAAATGCGATTGATTCAAAAAATAATGCTGCTTCAAAGAATCGTATATGCCTTTCAATTTGCGAAACTCCTGCCTTACTTGCAAAGCGTTGTTAGTATAACTTGCCATACCCATTACCCCTACTATGCGTACGTTGGCTAACCGCTTAATTTGTTCTGAGGCCAACATGTTTTCCGCTTCTTCCAGCTCAAACCCAAACTTCGTTTCTTCGGTAGCAATATGAAACTGAAGCAAAACATCAATAATCCGATGATTTAAGGCAGCCTGTTTATCTACCTCTAAAAGCAAACGTTCGGAATCTATACCATGAATAAGATGAACGAAAGGAGCTATTTCACCAACCTTATTGCGTTGCAAATGCCCAATCAAATGCCAGAAAATATCCTTGGGCATTTCGGCATGCTTAACTACCATTTCTTGCACACGGTTTTCACCAAAATGCCGCTGACCAGCCTCGTAGGCCTGCATAATTAGCTCCACAGGATGTGTTTTGGACACCGCCACCAATGTGACTTGACTGGGCAATTCTTGGCGAATACGTTCTAACTGTTGGGTAACAAATGTCATGATGCCGCAAAGTTGGGTTAAAAGCAGAGAATTGGCGTACTTCGGGGGCGTTTTTAACTTAGCTACTCAAATAAAACTATACTCGTTTTGTCTCTTTCTCCGCTTGACACCAGTGCTATGGCACGCGAAAATTATTGGCTAAAGAGCCTTCAAGAACATGTAGCTTATGTACTGGATCAAAGTCCGTTTTATAAAGAACACCTCAAATGGGCTGGTGCAGAGGCTCTTGCCATGCGTTCGTTAAACGATTTCCGGGCGCTACCTTTTACTGAGAAAGACGACTTGGCTCGAGACAATGAAGCATTTCTTGCAGTGCCAATGCGCGATGTACGCGATATTGTAACCACGAGCGGCACCCTTGGCAATCCTGTATCGTATTATCTCACTGCCCACGATTTGCATCGCTTGGCGCAGAACGAAGCAGGTTCGTATCGCATTGCGGGATGCACGGCTGATGATACATTTCAATTGCTTACTACCATTGATAAGCGCTTTATGGCTGGGCTTGCGTATTTCTTGGGAGTACAAGAATTGGGCGGACGCATTATTCGCTCTGGTCCAGGTGCATTGCAAATGCAATGGGAGAGTATATTAAAATTTAAGCCAACTGTACTTATTGCTGTGCCATCATTTATTCCACGGTTAATTCGCCACGGAAAAGAACTAGGCATAGACATCAATGCCACCTCAGTTAAGCGTATTATGTGCATTGGAGAACCTGTGCGCGATGCCCAATTGGTTCCGAATACTTTAGCGCAACGCATTACTGGAGAATGGAATGTATCGCTCTATTCAACGTATGCGAGCACCGAAATGGCAACAGCTTTCACCGAATGTTCGGCTGGAACAGGTGTGCATATTCAACCCGAGCGCGTTTATGTTGAAGTATTGAAAGAAAATGGCGAACATGCTGCAAATGGAGAAGCTGGTGAAGTTGTAGCCACACCTTTGGGAGTGCAAGGAATGCCATTGCTGCGCTACCGCACAGGCGATATTTGCCATTGGCACACCGAAACTTGTGCGTGTGGACGCAATACACCTCGGTTGGGTCCCGTGGTTGGTCGTAGGCAACAGTTATTAAAGTTTAGAGGCACATCACTCTACCCAAATGCAATAATTGACGAATTGAATACCCTGCATGAAGTGGTGGCTTTTGTGGTAGAGGTACATAGCGATGAGCTTGGACTTGACGAAGTGCTGCTGCGCATAGCGCTTAGAGGCGAAGATGCTGCTACCAAAGTCAAAGACCATTTAGCGTCAAAACTGCGCGTGAGCCCACGCATAATTTTAGCTGACAAGGCCGAAATAGACCGATTGAAATTTGATGATAACGAACGAAAACCTAGAGTTTTCTTTGATAAACGAGAGGGACGAACAGTAGGCTAGCTTTAAATAGAAGATGACCAATTAATCTTCGTCTTCATCCAAAAGAACTTCCTGTACTTTTTTAGAATCTGTGGGTATTTGAAATGCTTGACCTTCCCAATAACATGCATAGCAGCGATATCTTCTTACTGGCAAAATACCGAGCGTAAAAATGGGAACCCACTTATCTACGCTATTACGCTTCTTACGCTTAAGGGGGCTGTTGCATTCTGGGCATCTTGTAAGTCGATAAAACTTAGAAAAGCGAAGTAATAATAGTAAAGTTACATATATACCTAATATAACTGCCGTCTGAATCCCAAATGCCTTTAAGAGTGAAACGTAATCAACCATGGATAGAAAAAATGTGCTTCAAATGTATTTGTTAATCTATGCGTGAATCACGTAATTAATTTCAGAAAAAGCAATACGACTATCGCATATTATTCGTCACTTTTATTTTATCGCAACCAATAGTCTTTTTGCATATTTAGCAGGTCAGAACAAGCTTGTTTCTAGTGTGTTTAATCGAATGAATAATTACTAATAGCTCATGCTAATCCTATTATCTCCAGCTAAAAAGTTGGATTATGCCAATCAAACCCTCACAGCGGATTTTACAATTCCAGAAAATTTGGTGCAGTCAGAAAAGCTAATTAAAGCGTTACAAAAGCTCTCCATCAAGAAGATTTGCGCACTTATGGATTTGAGCGAAGATTTGGGGCAACTAAATGTGCAGCGCTATGCTTCATGGAATGCAGATTTTACGCAAGGAGAATTGAAACAAGCCATTTTGGCCTTTAATGGAGAAGTATATCAAGGTATGGATGCCAACCACATGAGTGCGTCTGACCTTCAATTTGCTCAACATAATCTCCGAATTCTTAGTGGATTGCATGGCTTGCTGCGCCCTTTAGATTTGATAAAACCATATCGCTTAGAAATGGGCACACATCTGAAAGTGGGCGTCAAAAAGAACTTATATACCTTTTGGGGTGATAGTATTACTGACCGATGCAATGCCGAACTTGATGCCTTAGGCTCCAAAACAGTGGTCAATTTGGCTTCTGCTGAGTACTTCAAAGCGGTGAACACCAAAAAACTTCAGGCCAATGTTATTACTCCATCTTTCAAAGACTTGAAGAATGGACAGCTTAAATCGCTGTTTCTTTATATAAAACAAGCCCGTGGCATGATGGCAGGATTTGCTATTCGCAACCGAATTACCAATCCCGAGGAATTGAAAGGCTTTAATGGCGGTGGTTATCGCTATGCAGAAACCCTATCAGACGAGACAAACTGGGTGTTTACACGGTAGTTATTCCTGCGTAAAGTTGAGTCCAGCGGTGTAAGGGCTGCTCTCTATAACCTGTAAGGTTTGTGAAGGGAAATAGGCCGCTTGATAGGTTATTTCAGATCTTGATGAGAACAATCCCAAACCGTTATTTATATTGGTATAAGTTGGCTTGTCCTGCACAGCACTGGTGTTGCTAGAATTGTTAATTGTGATGAAGTCAAAAAGACCTTGACCACCCATCTTTACAATGATATCTAAGTCGCGATTTTGAGTCCCAACTGGCACGCGCTCAATGCCAATGATGCGTAATGCATCTGGATTTTGTGGGACCAAAGCTCCAATTTTTGCAAGAATAGCTTCGCCACCTAGGGGCACTTGTGTGCTTTGACCACCAAGTATTCCAGCTGGTTCGGCTCGTGCTGCCAACCACTCCACCGATTTTTCGGTTTGAACGCCATTGATTATTTCACGATAATGAAAACGCAACCATACCTCATACATTGCAGCATTGTTGGCTGTTCTGTACCGCAATGTATAATCCTTGTAGGTCTGAGAACTTGAGCTGAAAATGTCAATTTGCTGCGGAAGTGGAGACGTTGACGATGGGTTTTCGAAACGGAATGGCGATACATCGACTATAGCAGTTCGAGAATCCGCACTGTAGATTGTGTCTTGCGTAGTGAGGTCTTTCTTAATGATTTCAATTCCATATTCCAATTCTGGGTCAATATTGTGAATTGATTTATACAACCGTTGTTTTGGAGCGAAAAAATCAAAATCCTCATCGCTTGGATCTCCCATATCTTTATTAGAAATGGTGATGGTATCCATTGGAAAACGTGCTTCTCCCCCATCTCCATCATACTCTATTAAATTTACCGTAAGTGCCTCAACGGGAAAATAAGAAGAATCGGGCACCAAAGCCATGTCAAATGCCGAAGCTTGACCAAGGAACATTTTCTGAACTCGAAATAAATGCCCAGTTCCGCCATTACTCGGATTATCGGTCGGGTCGAGTAAGCCATACACTACTGCCCTATCCACATATTGACCAGCTAATTCAAACTCCGTAGAGCACGAATGAAACAACACAGTAATAGAGAGCACTAGAAAACCAAAACGCAACATATCTATTTATTAAGGTGCGCAAAGATAACCGTTCATTTGCTTGACAAAAGATGCCAATTGGCAGGTGGTTGGCAACAAACAAACGCTAAGAAATCGTCTTTTCCCCTTTCCTTTTATAGCTTTGCAACCTTAGATTCAAATTTAACACAGCTCTTCGAATGATTCGACCATACGCTCTGACAGTTCTTATGTTGTGCATCTCATTTGCTGTGGCTGCGCAAAACCCAATTGCTTTAGACTTTAATAGCTTGCAATTGCGTGAGGAATTCTCTGACCAGAACGACAATTGGACATACATGACTACTGTAGAAAACCTCTACATGCCCGATAAAGGCGACTTGTTCATGCACCGCAACAATGTTTCGTCTGCGTATGCGTTTGTTACCAAATGGAAAAATGAACTTAAGGTGTTCAACATATTGGCCAAAATGAAGTTGGGCCCAGCGGAGACAGCTGACCAATCAATTGGCATAATTTGTTTGGCACAACGCGATGGCAAAGGCGCCATTGTAGTGGAGTTCAACAAGTTTAAACAATACCGCATTAAGCAACTTATTGGAGCGTATTACAGAAACATTACAGGCACGCCTGAAGATCAAGGTTGGGTTAAGTCAAACCTGTTGAACGCACGCGAGGACTACAATGAATTGGATATTCGTGTGGCATTACCGCAGATTGATGTGTACATCAACAAAAAACTGGCAAAATCATTTGATGTTGCCGACTATGGTCCAGGAGAAATGGGGTTATTAGTTGGACCAAACACCAAAGCCAAAGCCGATTTCTTCTACGTTTATTCAACTAACGAAGAACTAGGGGAATTGGATGGTAGAAAGGAAAAACAGCAGGAAAAAATGAGCCTTTCTGAACTTCTAGCCAAACAACGTTATGAAACCGAACAGAAGGATCGCAGCCTAAAAGAATGTCAAAGTGAACGTCAAAAAGCAGTAAGTGTATTGGAAGAAGAAGTAGGACGCCTTACAGCAGAAAACGAGCGAATGGTTCTTCAAAACAAGCAGTTGGTAGAATTCAGAGATCAAGTATTGATTGATATTGACGAAGATGCTTTTCTAACCTTGGCAGAAAATCTGAAAAACGAAATCATTAAAAATGAGCGGTTAGAATCTCAGGTTCAGGTGTATCGCGATTCTCTAAAACTTACCCATGCCAATTACAATAAATTAAAGTTGGTGCTTTTGGATAAATCCATCAAAAAAGCTGAAAAGGAAAAAGTAGAACGGGAAGCAAAAGAAGCCATTGCCACAAAAAAGGAAATAGAAGCCGAATTGCTGGATAAGAAGCTTACTAAAGAACAACAAGAGTGGGAGAAGAAGAATTACAAGCCTACCAAGGCTGTAACTCCAACACCAGTTACTAAAACTGAACCCGCCACTTCTGCAGAAGCTGCTAAACCGAAAGCTGAACCGAAGCCAACACCAGTTGCTGCTTCACCAAAAGCTGAGGAGAAAACCACAAGCACCTCGAAGCCATTGCCAGTTGCAGTGAGACCCGCAAAAATTAAAGCCGACTAATGTCTGTACATAAAAGTGTAAAACGGGTTACCACCCACGTATTGCTAGAAATGAAGCGCAATGGGGAAAAAATTCCCATGCTCACGGCCTATGATTATACCATGGCGCGCATTCTAGACCAAGCTGGTATCGACATCCTTTTGGTTGGCGATTCGGCATCGAACGTAATGGCAGGGCACGAAACCACGTTGCCCATCACGCTCGACCAAATGATTTATCACGCGGCCTCGGTAATACGCGGAGTGCAGCGAGCATTGGTGGTGGTCGATTTACCGTTTGGTTCCTATCAAGGCAATTCGAAAGAGGCGCTAACATCAGCTATCCGCATTATGAAAGAATCGGGGGCGCATGCGGTGAAATTGGAAGGTGGACGAGAAATTAAAGAATCTGTAGAGCGCATTCTTTCTGCCGGAATTCCAGTGATGGGTCATTTGGGCCTTACACCGCAGAGTATCTACAAATTCGGAACGTATACAGTCCGTGCCAAGGAAGATGAAGAAGCAAAACGATTGGTAGAAGATGCTCATTTGCTCCAGGAATATGGCTGCTTTGCCATTGTGCTTGAAAAAGTGCCCGCCAAATTGGCTACGCGTGTTGCCAAGGAAATAGATGTGCCAATCATTGGCATTGGTGCTGGAAATGGAGTTGATGGTCAAGTGCTTGTTTCGCACGATATGTTGGGCATGAATCAAGAATTCAGCCCTCGTTTTTTGCGCAGATACCTCAATTTGCACGAAGACATGACCATGGCGGTGCAGCGGTACATTGCTGACGTGCGCGCCAAAGATTTCCCCAATAGCAAAGAACAGTACTAGCCACTATTCTATTGAGCATTGCCGAATTCGCGTTTTGAATTCAGTAGTAATTCATAGACCCAGTCGTATCATATCACACCATCCTTTAAATCAGGAGGTTTCATCTCATCATTCCAACCAATTATGTCTGCCATTAGTATTGAAGTTCTCTTTGAAGACAATCATCTAATTGCCGTGAACAAGCCCAGTGGTGTGCTTGTGCAAGGCGATATTACGGGCGATATAAGTCTGGATGAGATGGTGAAGCAATACATCCGCGACACCTACAAAAAACCCGGTGAAGCATTTCTAGGCGTAGTACATCGCATAGACAGGCCTGTGAGTGGCGTGGTGTTGTTTGCGAAAACAAGCAAAGCCCTCGTTCGCCTCAATAAAATGTTTGCCGATAGAGAAGTAAAAAAGGTGTATTGGGCAATCACCACAGCCCGACCAGAAGTGGAGAACGGCAAACTGGTGCATTATCTGCGCAAGAATCAGGAAAAGAACATCAGCAAGGCATTCAATAAAGAAGAGAAATACACCAAATATTGTGATCTGAATTACAAGATGATTGCAGCCTCAGACAACTACTCGCTGTTGGAAGTGTACCCAAAAACTGGACGTCACCATCAAATTCGTGCGCAGTTTGGCAAAATTGGTTGTCCCATCAAAGGCGATTTGAAATATGGCGCACCACGCTCTAATGTGGATGCCTCCATTCATCTGCATGCCCGAAGATTAGAATTAGAGCATCCCGTAAAAAAAGAACCCTTGGTTATAGAAGCCAACGTGCCCAATGAAAGCCTTTGGAATGTGTTTGGCGACATGGTGAAGCAAGGGAAGTTGGATAAATAAGCCAGTGGGAATGCAAATTTTGGCTAAAGCCAATTAAATCCTGCATCTAATAATCCACAGGCTAAAGCCAGTGGCAATTTATGTGCATCCTGATTTTGAATTGCCTACAGATTTTGAATTGCCTCCAGATTTATCTGGAGGAAACTAGATGATATTAGAGGGCTTTAGCCAAATTATTATCTAAAGGTCTGCAAGCTAAAGCCAGTGGCAATGAATATTTTGGCTAAAGCCAATTAAATCCTTCATCCAATTGTCCACAGGCTAAAGCCAGTGGCAATTTATGTGCCTCTAGATTTTGAATTGCCTCCAGATTTTGAATTGCCTCCAGATTTATCTGGAGGATATTAGATGATATTAAATGAGGGCTTTAGCCAAATTATTCATCCTGAAATTTCTCAAATTTATATTTGCTCATAAATTCATCATACTCTATTTGAAATGACTTTTTGAGATGATGTTCTTCTTGATTCTTTATATAATTCCTCACTTTCTCCAGGACTGATTCTGACACAGAAACAGCAAAGTATTCATCTTGCCACTCAAATTTTTGTTGGGTCAATCCTTGTTTATTTATCCAAAAAGAAGATTCACCTTTTATTAATTGCATCACTTTCTGAATGGTTTGATCCACTCCAAGGGATATTAAACAATGGCAATGGTCGTTGTATCCATTTATGAAATCAATAAAAATGCCTTTTTCCTTGGCATTTTCCCTTATGTGATTCCATACTTTTTGCCTCAACTCTTTCGAATCTAGGTAGGGCACCCTGTTTTTGGTGCTCCACACAAAGTGGATATACACTTTAAGAAATGGCATTTTAATCTGTTTGTTGGTTTTTTTAGTTGTGTTTCACATCTGGCTAGTTGCACTTGGGTACGCAATCCCAATCGTTCGACTAAATTATACGTTGCATGCCATTAGACATGATGTAGTGTCAAAAATCGCCCTCCAACGCTCGCGCCAAGTTGTCCGAAACTGGCACTAGGGTCTTTCCGGAGCAATCCGAAATGGTAGCGGAGTGCTCCAGCGCCATTCCGGAGCAATCCGAAATGATGGCGGAGTGCTCCAGTGTGATTCCGGAGCAATCCGAAATGGTGGCGGAGTGCTCCAGCGCCATTCCGGAGCAATCCGAAATGGTGGCGGAGTGCTCCAGCGTGATTCCGGAGCAGTCCGAAATGATGGCGGAGTGCTCCAGCGCCATTCCAGAGCAGTCCGAAATGGTGGCGGAGTGCTCCAGCGTGATTCCGGAGCAATCCGAAATAATGGCGGAGTGCTCCAGCGCGGGGAAGTCCTAAAAAGCTACTTAGGCACAAAACGCCAGAACCCTTGCCAGCAGGGCAATTGCGAAGGCGTGAGATATTTCGGTTCGAGTCAAACGGAAATGCAGATATTTGTCATAAGGCAATTTGATGTCTATTTGCACTATAGGGCTTTGCAATGAAACTAACTTCGGCACTTGTTGGATTTATACTTTCATCATTATTGATTACATCTTGTTCAAAAGAACAGGTGGAATCTGATTTGATTAACTACTATCCTGAGCTATCACTTTATGAAAGAGTAGGTAAAAATGATCCTTATCTATTGGAAGGGAGCTGGCGTACCATTCACATATATGACTTTGATACTCGCGATTACCCTATTAATACAGGGCGAAGTGAAACCATAACCATTACCAAAACCCATTGGAATTCTGGATTTGAATCGATTCCATACCGCGTGGAATTCGTATTTGACTGTAGACAATGGTTGGTCTGGATTTTTCTGCAACGACCTGAAGGCGAGCAAAAACTGATTATTCAGTACACAGATGAAAACGGGTATTACTATGGGGCTCCATATTATATGGGGCCAGATTCATATGCATTTGCAAGTATCCAAATGTTCCCTTCAGGCTCCGACCCTTGGCGCACTGATAAGGTTTTTGTTTCGAATAATTGAGTGATTTAAAATTCAAATTTCTCCAGCCCATGCATTCTATAGTTTGTACAGGGGTTAATTAAAAAATCACCCAACAACCATGAGCACTAAAAACGGAACTTTTCGGTAGGTTAGTAAATCGGAGAAATAAGTACTCAAAGCATCCAAGCGCCTAGTCTTCCTCCGCCTCTTTTATCTTATCTCGAAGCCACGCCCTATCATTTTCAGAAGCCACTTCCAAGGCAAGCGCTTGTTTAAAATAAATCGCAGCTTTAGCGTTTTGCTCGCGGTTCAACTGCAATTCGCCCAATAGTTGATGCGTGATGTAGCTCTTTGGGTTGCTTGCTAAAAATGCCTGCTCTTCTGTTGGGGTTAGGTCTGTGCCTCTTCCATACACTAAGAAATCAAAAATGCGCTGTTTCGTTGCTTTGAAGTGCAAGAATTGCTCGTATTCCTGCGATTCTAAAAAGGGGTCAGCTAGGATATTGAGCGAATCGGTGGACAACCCATTCGAAAATGGTGCCCCATTCTGCTTGAATATTTTATTCAAATCGTAGCACACTAGTTCTCCCAATTGAAATGGATTGGCACTTACCCACATCAATCGTTTTTCGGGTTGAAAAACAACCCCATGATGCGCCAACAATTGATTGATGGCCTTTGGATTGCCCATGCCGAGGTTTGCGCCATCCATACCTTTTTGGTCACGCAGCATGGCAGCCGAAGCAGCTGGAGTTATTGGCAGATTGGCCTCCAACAATTGACTCATTCTTCGGAAGCGATAGTTTGAATCGCTCAAGCGGATGTTTTGCACGTTGATTGAATCATTTACAAACGGTTCACCTTGATAGTGATTTGAACTCACCAACGTGTTTCCAGATGGTGTAAACAACCCAATGGCATCAGGCGATTTTTCGATGATAGCCGCTCGCCCATCTGCCGCGCTTCCAATAAGAATAGACTCCGAAACAAAGGTTTGCCGCGATTTGGCAATGGCATACGCCTCGTCAATAGTGCGTGCATACTGCAATATCTCACGTGCTAGAATAGAAATAGGCGTTTTGGAACCCGTGGGCACAGAAGACTTAGCCGCATTGAGCGTTACCACCAAACCATGCTCGTTCATGCCGCTCACCACGCCCATAAATCCAGCCCAAGTGATACTCGCAAAGGCGTAACCACTATCGGGCCGAAGAAATAGAACCAACTTGTCTTTGGCAAAATCATCGCCCATATAAAAATCGAAGTTGCGCCCGATTATCAAGGTGGAATCTGCACTAGCAGCATCCCAAGCTGCAAACGAAGTACAGCCCACAATGCTTAAATCTTGCAGTGCATGGCCAATGTCGTGGGCCGCATGATAGTTCATCACACGAGCATAAGCAGGCGCTATCCAATCGTTATCGGTATTAAACGCAGCGCTAATACCAGAAATCTCTTGTTGGTATTCCAAGGGCACATGGTCGTTCATATTGCGATTGAAAAACGAAACGCCATATTTCAACGTGCGCAGCAATACTTCGCTGGGCACAAGCCTTCGTATTTGTGCAATAAAATGTTCCTCTTGCTCCTGCACTTGGCTTTTGGCAAGTTTGCCTAGCTGTTCACATCTAGCATAGGGCGCACCTTCTACATACGCTTCCCACAATCCAAAACTATTCTGGGCATAATAGCTTGAATGGTCTTGGTTTTCGGTGTCATCTTGTTCAGTTTCTAATTCAGGTGGAGCAAGACTAAACAACCGAAACGAAACTTCAAGCACGACTATGCTTAGCAAGCAAAACACCAGAACAGAAAGTAAAACTTTACGCAGTAGCTTCATGGAGAGGCGCAAAGTTACTGGACTCTAAGTGTACAAATGGAAACCCTGTTGCGAATGTGCATCCCTTACTTTTGTCACCCTAAGAAAAACGACCTATGAAAAGTTGGATTGATATTCCAGAGCAATCAGATTTCACCATTCACAATATCCCATTTGGCATTTTTAGCGCGGGCAAAGGGCCACGGGCTGGTGTGGCTATTGGAAATAAGGTGATTGACTTAACTGCAATTCAAGCCGCTGGTTTGTTTGATGGTATTCGTTTGCCCTATGGTATATTCGAACATCCCGTGTTGAATGAATACATTGCATTGGGCAAACCTATTTGGACCGCAACGCGCAATCGGATTATTGAATTGCTTTCTGCCGAAAACAATGAATTGCAAGGCAACGAGGCATTAACCTACAAAGCGGTGATTCCAATGCGCAATGTGCAAATGCACTTGCCTGTGCAAATTGGCGACTACACCGACTTCTATAGCAGCCGCGAACATGCCACCAATGTTGGCACCATGTTTCGCGACCCAGCCAATGCGTTGCTTCCAAATTGGTTGCATTTGCCAGTGGGCTACCATGGGCGCGCATCATCTATCGTAATCAGCGGCACTCCATTTCATCGACCAAAAGGACAAACCAAAGCGGATGATGTGGCTGCTCCCACGTTTGGACCTTCGCGCCAACTCGATTTCGAACTGGAGATGGCTTTTATTGTGGGCAAATCCAATTCTTTGGGTGATTCTGTTTCAGTTAATGAGGCTGAAAATCACATATTTGGAATGGTGCTATTCAATGATTGGAGCGCTAGAGATTTGCAGAAATGGGAGTATGTGCCACTTGGGCCATTTCTCGCCAAAAACTTCGCTTCGCATGTATCGCCATGGATTGTGACTATGGATGCATTAGAGCCCTTTAGAACTGCAAGCCCAAAGCAAGAACCCGAGGTGCTACCTTATTTGCAAAGCAAGGGCGACCACAACTTTGATATTGCGCTTGAAGTGCAAATTGCTCCTGAAGGAAAGGAGGCGTTTACCCTTACTCGTTCCAATTTTAAGCACTTGTATTGGAGCATGGCGCAACAATTGGCGCATCATACCGTGAATGGCTGTAACATGCGCGTGGGCGATATGTGTGCGTCTGGCACCATAAGCGGTCCAACGCCTGATAGCTATGGCTCTATGTTAGAATTGGCATGGAAAGGCACCAAACCAATTGCAATGCCCGATGGCTCAGAGCGCAAGTTTATTCAAGATGGCGACACTGTGATAATGAAAGGCCATTGCGAGAAGGATGGAATTCGCATTGGGTTTGGAGAAGTGGCCGCAAAGGTGCTTCCCTCAAAGCCGTAGATTATTCTACCGCAATCTATCGGCAGAACGAACAAGGGCCTCGTCTTTCTTAATGGAGCGAATGGCCAACATGCTCAAAAAAATAGCTACCACTGGCGCTGACAGCAAAGGACTGTAGGATATTGTAGGCACTGCATCCACAAGCAATTGGGCAGAGGCTACTTCTTTTGCTTTATCCAAATAGTAGAACACCATAACGAGGAAAACCAATTGCGACAGTATGGAAACCTTGATAAGATTTACCTGAAAGCTGCGATTCTTAAACTGCATTATAGCGTAAACTACTAGCAGTAGCGCAATGGTAATAGATGCCAACACGGCAATGGTCTGCATCACTTCTACTCCATTGAAAACAACACTTGCTGGATAAAGCTGGTAAGCGCCATCGGGCACAGTGAGTGAGAATAGTGGCATGCGAAGCATCATCGGCAAGGCAAGCAGCACTGCTGCAACAACAAGGTAAATGGTTTGAACACGTTGTATCATGAAATCTATGGTATTGAATTGTGCGCACAAAGGAACAGAATCCGCCTCAGATGCAGGAATACCGTTAAATTCAATTATTTTTCATTAAAAAGTGTATTACTCCGAATATTCGTAATATTGCGGCACAATCCTTCTCCGGTCACTACTGACGATGTGGGTTGCAATCCGTTTCTAAGACGTACTGATTCATATTCCTTCTTGGCAAATGCATTTTGCCACCTCTTAAGTCTATAACTTATCATTCCTTAATGTTCGACAAAGCCGACCTGTCTAATATGCTCGTTTCTGAGCTAAAGAGTATTGCTGAAAAACTTGAGCTATCCAATGCTTCTGGTTTAAAGAAAAATGACCTGATTCAAGCCATTCTTGCCGGCAACAAAGCTCCAGAAGCAGCACCAAAACCGCCAAAAGCGGAAGCTGTTGTAGTGGCAGACGAAGCGCCAGCCAAGAAAAAACGGGTGCGCGTGGCTGTTGAAGCGGTAACCCCAGTTCCAGTTGCGGTAGAACCTATTGCAGCCGAAGCAATAGTGGTATCGGAACCAAAAATTGAACAACAAACTATTGCCTTTGAGGAACCTGTTGCTAGCGAACCGCAAGCACCACGCCCGCGCATTCGTGTAGTAGTTCCGGGTGGAGGAAATAGAACGCAGAATCAACCCAATAGAGAACGGCCTGTGCGCAATGCAGACGAGCGCCAGGATCAACCTACTCCGTCAAACGAAACTCCTCAAGAACCAAAAGCCCAAGAACCTAGACAGTTTGAGCCAAGGCAACATGAAAATCGTCAACGCGATTTACGTGAACGCGAACCACGCAACAATAACGGGTCTCAAGAGCCCCGTCAAAATGATGGCCGGCAGCAAGATAACCGCCAACGCGATGGACGCGAACGTGAGCAGCGTGAACCACGCGAACCTCGCGAGCCACGCAACAATGGTGATCAGCGCGGAAATGGGGACAACCGTGGGAATGCGGAAAATCGTGGAAACAACGAAAACCGCAACAATGGCGATCGCGGCAATAACGAAAACCGCAATAACCAACCGCGCCAGCAAGACCGTCCTCAAGAGGTGCGCGAACCTGCATATAGCTTTGATACGGAGATAATATGTGAAGGTGTGTTGGAGTTGATGCCCGATGGATATGGGTTTCTACGTTCTTCCGACTATAACTATTTGGCTTCGCCAGATGATGTGTATGTGTCTACTGCGCAGGTAAAAACCTACGGACTGAAAGTAGGCGATACGGTGAAAGGCGCTGTGCGTCCACCACGCGAAGGAGAAAAGTATTTCCCGCTTATTAAGGTGGAGCGCATCAATGGTCGCGACCCAGGATATGTGCGCGACAGAGTTTCGTTTGAGCACCTTACGCCTTTGTTTGCCAACCAGAAATTCAATATTGCGCCAAATGCGCGAGCTTCTATTTCAGCACGTATAATGGATTTGTTTTGCCCAATTGGCAAAGGTCAGCGCGGTTTGATAGTAGCCCAACCAAAAACGGGTAAAACTGTGCTTTTGCAGGATTTGGCCAATGCCATTGCCGAAAATCACCCTGAGGTATACATGATTATCCTGCTCATAGACGAGCGGCCTGAGGAGGTTACCGACATGTCGCGTAATGTAAATGCCGAAGTGATTTCATCTACGTTTGACGAACCAGCCGATCGCCATGTGAAAGTGGCCAATATGGTGCTTGAGAAAGCCAAACGCTTGGTAGAATGCGGGCATGACGTGGTTATTCTGCTAGATAGTATCACGCGTTTGGCACGTGCTTACAATACCGTTCAGCCAGCATCCGGCAAAGTATTGAGTGGTGGTGTAGACGCCAATGCCTTGCAAAAACCCAAGCGTTTCTTTGGCGCAGCGCGTAATATTGAAGGCGGAGGCTCGCTCACTATTATCGCAACAGCCCTTATCGACACGGGTTCCAAAATGGATGAGGTAATCTTTGAGGAATTCAAAGGCACGGGCAACATGGAACTTCAGTTGGATCGTAAAATATCGAACAAGCGCATATTCCCTGCCATTGATATTGTGGCATCGAGCACAAGACGTGACGATTTGCTGATGGACAAAGAGATGCTACAACGCACTTGGATATTGCGCAATCACTTGGCCGACATGAACCCTGTGGAAGCGATGGAATTTCTTAAAAGTCGCTTGATAACTACACGCAGCAATGAGGAATTCTTGATTTCGATGAATGGGTAAACCTAGCGAACAAGAACATCCTTCTTTTTAGGCTTAAAATGCTTTAAGGGAATCATTTTCATCCTAAAAAAAATGATTGGCTAGCTAGTGTTGAAAACAACGCTGGTCTGTTGGTTTATCATTAGCACGCCTCCTAACTTTGCACTATGGAGAGCACTACCCCTTTTATAGATCCCGAACAGGAGAAACGGGATATTCTTAAGGCATATAGCAGGCTGCTGCGTGCTGCAAAAAAGAATGAGGCCAAAGGCGACCTAAAGTTGGTGCGCAAGGCATTTGACGTGGCCTTGGATGCGCACAAGGACATGCGCAGAAAATCGGGCGAACCATACATCTACCATCCTATAGCAGTTGCCGAAATTGTAACCAGCGAGATAGGCTTGGGCGCCAAATCCATTATTTGCGCCCTGCTTCACGACACAGTTGAAGACACCGACCTTACTGTAGAGGACATGCGCAGAATGTTTGGCGACAAGGTGGCCACCATTATTGATGGCCTCACCAAGCTGAATGTGGTGCTCGACATGCAGGAAGACAAAAGCATGCAAGCGGAGAATTTCCGCAAAATGCTGCTTACCATGAGCAGCGATATTCGGGTTATTCTTATAAAGCTAGCAGATAGGTTGCACAACATGCGCACCTTAGATTCTATGCGGAGAGACAAGCAACTTAAAATTGCTTCCGAAACGCTGTACATCTATGCTCCATTAGCGCATCGCCTTGGTTTATATTCAATTAAGACCGAACTAGAAGACCTTTCGTTCAAATACATTGAACCCGGACTATATGAGGAAATAAACTCAAAGTTGAAGGAAACCGAGAAGCAACGTAACCGCTTCATTAACAAGTTCAGCCTTCCCATTATTCAATCCATGAACGAAACAGGGTTGGAATATGACATTAAAGGCCGAACCAAATCGGTGTATTCTATAGCCCGAAAGATGAAAAAGCAAGGCGTGCCCTTTGAAGAGGTATACGACATTTTTGCCATTCGGATTATAATGAATAGCGCCTTGGAAAACGAGAAATCCGATTGTTGGAAAGCCTATTCTGTGGTTACAGGTCACTATGTGCCCAGCCCAGCGCGCTTTCGCGATTGGGTTAGCCAGCCCAAAAGCAATGGCTACGAATCGCTGCACACCACGGTGATGAGCGAGACGGGCAAATGGGTTGAGGTCCAAATACGCACCACACGAATGGACGAAATTGCCGAAAAAGGACTGGCAGCCCACTGGAAATACAAGGACACATCGCAACAAGCAGGAGCGGCTAAGACCCCAGAAAATAGCCTTGATGGATGGCTTTCGCGTATTCGCGAACTTCTGGAAAGCCCAGACCCTAACGCCATCGACTTTATTGACGATTTTAAACTGAATCTGTTTGCCGAAGAGATTTTCGTCTTCACCCCCAAGGGAGAAGTAAAAACTCTTCCGGTAGGTGCCACCGCTTTAGACTTCGCTTTTGAAATACACAGTGCGGTGGGCATGCGGTGTATTGGCACCAAAATAAACGGCAAGTTGTTTCCAATTAGCCACGAGCTAAAAAGTGGCGACCAAGTGGAAGTACTTACCAGTAGCAAGCAAAAACCTAAGGAAGATTGGCTAAGCTTTGTGGTTACCGCAAAGGCCAAATCGAACATAAAACAAGCCCTAAAGGAAGAAAGCCGAGCAGAAGCTGCGGAAGGCAAAGAATTGCTTGACCGCAAAATGAAGCAGTGGAAAAGCAATCTCGACAACGACTTGATTAACAAGATTTGCAAGCAATTTCGTCTGCAAACCAGTCAGGATTTGTTTATCAAAGTTGCCCGCAGAACTATAGATTTCAAAGACATCCGCGACTTTGTGGAGCAAGACAAATCATCTGGCAAGTGGTACAACGTATTCCGCAAAAAAATTTCGGCCAACGAGGAGATTAAAAAAGCCACTACCGAAAGTAATCTGCCCCAAAAAGGGGATATGATAGTGATTGGCGATGCCAGTCAGCGCGTTGATTTTACCCTTGCAAAATGCTGCACACCCATTCCCGGAGATGATGTTTTTGGCTTTGTAACTATCAACGAAGGCATTAAAATACACCGCACAAGCTGCCCCAACGCTATCAACATTCATAGCAACTATGCCTATCGTGTAGTGCCAGCCCATTGGGCTAATAAGGACGACCACACTTCATTTGTAACCGCATTACTCATCAAAGGCATTGATGATGTGGGCTTGGTAAACTCAATTACCAAGGTGATTTCTAAAGACTTGAACGTAAACATGAAAAGTATTGCGTTTGATAGCAACGATGGCATCTTTGAAGGCCATATCAAAGTGTTAGTAGACGGTGTAACTCATCTCAACAATCTTATTGCCAACCTTAAAAAAGTGGATGGGATTAAAACAATAGTGCGCGAAGACGTAATAGCTAAAAACTAATGGAAGTTATAGCCACCAATCGCACCGCCAAGTTCGAATATGCCTTTCTTGAAGAGTTTACCGCTGGTATGCAGCTGTTTGGCACTGAGATAAAAAGCATACGCAATAAGGATGTGAGCATCAATGAGGCGTATTGCACCATGATAAATGATGAATTGTGGGTGATTAACCTGCATATTGGTCCCTACGAACAAGGAAGCTACAACAATCACGAACCTAAACGCGAACGCAAATTGCTCCTCAACAAGCGCGAGCTTAAAAAGCTGAACAATAAGATGAAAGACAAGGGATTGAGCATTATACCCACACGCCTTTTCATTTCAGATGCTGGCTATGCCAAACTGAGTATTGCCTTAGGCAAAGGCAAAAAAATGTTTGACAAGCGCGACAGCATCAAAGACCACGATGTGAAACGCGAAATAGACCGAAACATGAAAGGGCGTGGATAATTTCTCACATTTTTAATCGTAATGGCTTGGCATTAGGGCGCAAAAAAGGGGCTAGAGCAACCCCTCACCCTAGCCCCACACTCAACCCTCACCTAAATTATTCCTTTTCCGTTTTGCTCGACCCGCCCGATTTGGCAATGGATTCGCGCATTGCCGTATCGGCTTTTATGTTTTCAAACTTATAGTAGTCCATAATACCTAGTGTGCCATTGCGAAAGGCTTCAGCCATGGCTTGCGGTATTTGAACTTCGGCTTCAATCACTTTAGCTCTAGCTTCTTGCGCTTTAGCTTTCATCTCTTGCTCTAAAGCCACGGCCATTGCTCTGCGCTCTTCAGCTTTTGCTTGAGCAATGTTTTTATCTGCTTCGGCTTGGTCCATTTGCAATTCGGCACCAATGTTTTTTCCGATATCTACGTCAGCAATGTCAATGGAGAGAATCTCGAAGGCTGTACCCGAGTCAAGTCCGCGAGCCAAAACCAATTTCGAAATGGAATCTGGATTTTCGAGTACTTGCTTATGCGATACAGCCGAACCGATGGATGACACAACTCCTTCGCCAACGCGGGCCAGAATGGTGTCCTCCCCTGCTCCACCCACCAATTGCTTGATGTTCGCCCTAACGGTAACACGCGCCTTCGCTATAAGCTGAATGCCGTCTTTGGCCACCGCAGTAACAGGTGGTGTGTCTATCACCTTTGGGTTTACAGACATCTGTACCGCCAACAAAACATCGCGACCTGCCAAATCTATAGCAGTAGCCATGTTAAAATCAAGCGGAATGTTGGCTTTTGCAGCCGAAATAAGTGCATTAATCACCTTTTGAACATTACCACCAGCTAAATAGTGCGTTTCCAGTTGGTCGCAATTGATTGGAAGTCCAGCTTTGGTAGCATTTATAAGTCCTCCAACAATAATATCAGGTGGAATCTTACGAAACCGCATGCCAATCAACGCACCTATACCAACAGGTACGCCAGAGAAAATGGCCGTTATCCAAAGGCCAATTGGCACATAATAGAAAAACAGCCACATGAACACAGCGGCAAAAACAACAAGAGCAATTAAAATGGGCAATGCCATATTTATCAGGATTTAAATACGTTGAACTTGAATTCGGTTTTGGGTCACTTTCACTACTTCAATTGGAGTGTCGCCATCAATAAAATCGCCAGAGGTGTGCACTTCCACTATTTGGTCTCCAAAGTTAGCCTTTCCAGAAGGATTGAGTCGGCCTACAGTAGTTCCTTTTTCACCAATAATCACAACATCAGTAGTCACCTGCCCCGAAACGCCTGTTATGGTGTCTTTTAAGGCCAATCGTTCCCATGTTTTTCCTTTGAGAAGTACAATGAGGGCTAAAATAACCACCACCGTGGACGATGACACTGCAATATGCCCAACGCGGGCCCCTTGGGTGGCATACGCAAGATAGATACCTATGGCCAGCAACACCAAACCTCCTATGCCCACAACTGTAGTACCCGGTACAAACAAGATTTCGAGCAGTAAAAGAAGAACTCCCAGTAATAATATGGCAATTATTATTCCCAACATCAGTTCATTTCGGGAATGTCCTCAATGGTAGCAGTAATGCCACGCTTGGTAATTTCTGCCCACAACGGCTGCAACCGCTTGAACATGTCGGTTTTCACAGCACACTTACCACTGTAATGAATGATGTACGTACATTGCTCAGCTTGCAACGGATTGTGACGGCAAACATCTATTAGTGTTTCAATCACAAAATCAAATGAATTGTAGTCGTCATTATGAATAACTAATGTTTTTGAAGACTGCACAATAGAAGCTAGTTCCTCAGCAATCAGTACATCCTCGTCATATTGGTTCGAAAACTGGGTATTCAAATCCATAGCGTCTTATTTTATCAATGAAATTAGGTATCTATTTTAATGAGTTACAAAATTAGTCGACAAACAACACTTTCTTTACTTCTTCAAGAGAAATTGGTTTTCCATCCAATTGCACCTCCATCGAACTGTTTTCAAAACCCATGCCTTTTAGATACAACAACTCAGCACGCGCATCCATTTCAGTGCGATAATGGCCTACCAATAAATCAACCGCTGAAACGCTGGTAGCACCTCCTGGCTCAGCACTCAATGCCTCCGTTACCGATTCAGAGATGTCAATTTCGGCCAAGGCCACGGCAATTCGATAATCTACCCCTTTGCGTTTGCGCAGCGCATCGCGATTGAATGCTTGCGGTTGATATTCCTCGCGGGCATTAGCGGGTTTCATGGTGGCAATTACGTCTTGCGAACGCTGCAATTGCCCCAATTTTGCCGAAGTAGTGGCATCCATCATTTTCGCAATTTCCAATCTTTTTTGCACTGCAATGCGACCTTTGTCTTCTGCTGCCATGCGCTGAATTAACATGCGTTGTTCATCATTTTCAATTGCATCAAAATTGGGCTTACGGTTGGCATAATTGCGCAATGCCGCAGGACCAGAAACTGTATTGACAACCGCAGTGCGCGGAGCAACGGCACCTTCAACAGAAGCGGGTTTTGGCGCTTCCATTTCGGGTTGAGGTGCAACGGCTACTTCCCCTGATTCCGCTACCAATTGTTGTTGCTCTTTGGCCTTACGCTCTGCTTCTAACTTAGCTACAGATTCTAAGAAAACTTGGGTGGCAGTTTTGGTAGTAGTTGCGTCTACAGCTGCTGCTACTGGATTTTGTTCCGTCACAACGGTACGTTCTACTTTAGATATTGGTACCGCTGCCTCAACTTTTGGCTCCGCCTTCACCGCCTCAACTTCTTTCACCACAGCAACGGGTTCGACCACAACTTCCGCAGATTTCATCTCAGTTTTCATCTCTAAGGCTACTGCCTTTTCGGGTTCTAAAAACTGATTTGACGCTACCACACTATTTTGCTTTTCTACTTGAGGAACGGCTACCTGCACCACTTGTTTTCCTTTGGTAATGGCTTGACGCTCTGCTTGGCGCAATTCTTCTGCTAGGGCTTGGTCATGCAATCCAAGTGCTTCGCGGTCTTGTTTGATTCGTTCGGCCAATTTCGCTTCTTCTACTTTTGCAATGGCTTGATACTCATCTACAATACGCCTGTCTTCATCAATTTTAGAATCCTTTACCATGATGCTACTGTCCACTTTTGCCGCTTGTGGTTCCAATGGTTTGGTTTGCGCCATTTCGGGCATTGGTTTTAGGGTGTAGTCTTTATCTGCAACGGTTTTCTTATCGTTAGCTATGGCTAGCTCAGCCTTTTGCATCTCTACCAAATAAACGTTCGGGTTGGCATCACTTTTCAGTTGTGCACTTAACGCACTAGAATCGGCAGCGGCACTTGCTTCCTTGTCCTTTGTTTTTACAGTCAACTCAAGCTCTTTCACTTTGGCGGTATCACCCGAAGTTTTAGCTTGTATCATGGCTTCTTCTCTGGCTTTTTTCTCGACCAATGCTTTCGCTTCATTAGCTTTAATACGTTGGGCAGTCTCCTGCTCAGCCTTCATCCTCACCTGTTCTTCCTTTTGCTTACGCTGCGCTTCAATTCGGGCAATAGTTTGCTTAAAGATTTCAGCATCTGTCAAAGCATCAACAGAATCTTGCTCCGCAGCAACATGCACAACTGCTTCGGTTTTAATCGCCTCACTCTCTTTTAGTACGAGTGACTTGGACTCTATCTCGGCCAACGAATCTAACCGCGCACGTTCCGCTGCCAAAATTGCTTTTTTTAATTCTTTTGCCTGTGCGTCTTCTTGTTCTTGTTTTTCAACAGCTAAGCGCAATTCCACACGCGCTTTTTCCAAATCACGTTCAAAAGCTTCTTGCTCTTTCTGTTGTTTTGCAATCTCAGCTTGGCGTTCTAAATCAGCAAGTTCCTTTTCTTTCATCTTCAAAGCGCTCAACTCCGCAACTTTTCGTGCATCCTCTTCGGCCTGTTTCAACTCTGCAAGATTGACAACGGTATCTACCGATTGTGCTTTCACTTCTTGCACCACCAATTTGTTCATACGTTCTTCTTCGGCCATTCGCTTGGCCTCAGCTAAGTCTTTGGCGTCTTGTTCGCTTTGCTGCTGAACGGCCTTTAGGCCAAGTATAGCTTGCTGCTGTTCTTCTAGCAACCTAACTTCTTCCAACACCGCAGCTTGCTTGGCTTTTTCAAGATTTTCCTTGTCCTCTAGTACCAAGGATGCTAACTCCGGTTCCTGAGCTTTAAGCAGGGAATCCATGCTATTAATCTCTTGCTGAGATTTCAGTTTCAACGCCTCGGCTTGATGCTGACGTTCTTGTTCTTCTTTTAATGCTTGTGCTTGAGCAATTCTAACTTCTTCGTGGTAAGCCGCAACTGCCTCCATCGAATCGTTGGCCAAACGGGCTTTTTCGGCAAGCTTCTTTTGGAGCTGTATATCTGCCATTTCTTTCGATTGCTTTAACGAATCCATTCGTGCTAAAATGGATGCTTTTGATAACTCGTCTGACTTTTGCTGTTCCGCATTTTGAAGTTCCTTTACGGCTTTCTTTACTGAAGCCAATTCTGCTTGCGCAATGGCTTCTAGACGAGCTGCTTCTGCTGCTTGGGCTTGCTGTTCTGCAAGAATTCTATCCTCTTCAGCTTTCTTGACTGCGGCTAATTCTACTTGCGCAATGGCTTCTAGACGAGCTGCTTCTGCTGCCTGGGCTTGTTGTTCTGAAAGAATTCTATCCTCTTCGGCTTTCTTCGCTGCGACCAATTCTGCTTGCGCAATGGCTTCTAGACGAGCTGCTTCTGCTGCTTGAGCTTTTTGCTCTACAAGGATTCTATCCTCTTCGGCTTTCTTGGCTGCGGCCAATTCTGCTTGCGCAATAGCTTCTAGACGAGCTGCTTCTACTGCTTGGGCTTGTTGTTCTGCAAGAATACGTTCTTCTTCAAATTTCTTGGCTGTAGCTTGCTCTGCTTGGGCAATAGCTTCTAGGCGGGCTGCTTCTGCTGCTTGGGCTTGTTTTTCTGAAAGAATTCTATCCTCTTCGGCTTTCTTGGCTGCGGCCAATTCTGCTTGCGCAATGGCTTCTAGACGAGCTGCTTCTTCTGCTTGAGCTTGTTGTTCTGAAAGAATTCTATCCTCTTCGGCTTTCTTGGCTGCGGCCAATTCTGCTTGCGCAATGGCTTCTAGACGAGCTGCTTCTTCTGCTTGAGCTTGTTGTTCTGAAAGAATTCTACCCTCTTCGGCTTTCTTGGCTGCGGCCAATTCTGCTTGCGCAATGGCTTCTAGACGAGCTGCTTCTTCTGCTTGAGCTTGTTGTTCTGAAAGAATTCTACCCTCTTCGGCTTTCTTCGCTGCGACCAATTCTGCTTGCGCAATGGCTTCTAGACGAGCTGCTTCTGCTGCTTGAGCTTGTTGTTCTGAAAGAATTCTATCCTCTTCGGCTTTCTTGGCTGCGGCCAATTCTGCTTGCGCAATGGCTTCTAGACGAGCTGCTTCTTCTGCTTGAGCTTGTTGTTCTGAAAGAATTCTATCCTCTTCGGCTTTCTTGGCTGCGGGTTCCTGGACTTGTTGCTCGGCCAATATCCTATCCTCTTCTAACTTTTTAGCGGCCAAATCATCGGCTATGCGTTTTGCAGCCTTGGCGTCCGCCTTCATTTGCTTTTCTCTTACCGCAAGTTCTAAAGCTATTTCTGGCGATACGGCTGGCATTTTCTCCGAAATGTCCGCCAACGCGAGCGACTTCACCACTACTACAGTGTCTGACTTCCCAACCTTATCGAAATAATTGGTGAATTGAACAGCACCTTCGCTGTCAGACTTGATGTAGGTAATACTTTGCTTTAAAGTTTGATAGGGATTTTGCTTTGGCACATCCAGAGGAAACCGGAATCCTTGGGCACCACGCGGAGCGACATCCACGATATATCCAACTTTTGGAGGAAGAATAAACATATATTTTCCCGTTACCGAATGGGAGCGATATTTACCAACTACCTCTTTGGTTTGCGGGTCGATTACAGTGGCTTCTAAGTAGTTGTAAAGCGAATCTGTCTTGTCCTTGAAGGTTCCATCAATCACGGTTAATTCAACCAACTCTGGGTCGAAGAAAATGGTCTTAAATACTTTGACCATTCCTTCTGGTGTTTGCCTTGTGGATGTAAAAAAAGCCGACTCGTTATCTGGATCGGATAAATAAAGGAAGTCTTCGTAGGGCGAATTGATAGGATGTTGCAGGTTTACTGGAACCGACCACTTTTTGGAGGTCTCATCATAGCGTGAACTAAACACATCAAAGCCACCCATGGTGTTGTGCCCCTTTGAAGCGAAATACAGCGTATTGCTCACTTCATCGAGAAATGCGAAATCTTCGTCATACTTGGAATTAATTACATCTGGCAAACGCTCTGGAAGTGACCATTCGCCATTGGGCAACTTCTTTACACAATACAAATCCTTGCCATTCTTACCATCATCTCCATAGCTGGCATACACAAGTGCTGTGGCTTCAAAATGAGTGTAGATAAAAGATTCGATTAGGGTTTTCTCGTCATACTTGGTTTTGAAATTGGGTGGTGCTGGTATAACCTTGCCCTTCAGTTTGCGAAAATCGTAAGGTCGATAGAACTCACTTCTGATAACCTCTTTTTCCATTGCTGGCACAAAAATCAACGAATCGTTGTATAGAACTCGGCCATTTCGACTTATCTGAACTTCCCTATCTAAATCGATTGTCGGGTTGTTCATTCCCTTGGCTTTGGCCTTGGCAAATGCATCGGCCGATTGGTCGAAACGATAGTTGTATCTATAAATTAATCCAAGGAAGTAATACGCCTCAGGATTAACACTTTGACTATTTGTAGCACCCTCAATATAAGGTAGTGGTTTGGCTGGATCAGATTCTGTATACATGATGCAAACACCAAACCGATAGTTGAAGTCTGGGCTTAAAGCATCCATGCTCAACAACTGCGAAAACAGGGACTTTGCTTTGGAATACTCGTTCTTTTGAAAAAGGTCGTTGGCTGCTTTTTCAAGTTCTGCTTTGCTAGAATACGTTGTTTGAGCAATAGCATCACCACCGCCCGCAAGACCAATAATTAGAAGCGCAACGCGTAAAATTCTTAGGATTGACATACTGGAATTCAATGACGAAATAAGTGTTTGGCTTAGTGTGTCAAATTTATTGGTTTCTGCACCGAAATACTTCGCTCCAACTAGAGGTTTTCCGTTATCAATTGTCGATAACTCGATGAAACATACTTTTCCTAAAAATGCCGTAGTAAATAATTCTTACAAAAGTGATAAAAGTCACACAAAGCATATATTTGCACTCATGAACGCAACAGTGTTTTCATTCTTAGATTCAACCGCGTATCGCTCAACGCGCTGCGTTTGTTGTATGCTGCTATGAAAGGCTAACGTTCAACATACCGTTGTTTGATGCGAGCCTTTCAGGAAACTGGGAGGCTTTTTTTTTAATACTGATTGACAAATAACGATTGACTTATTCTTCTCACTTACAAACCACCTTTTACGCCCAAATCTTTATGCAAAGCTTCCGCACCGAACTCGAAAATCCCGACCTGACTGGCAAACAAGCCAACGTGGCCAAGGACATCATCGACCTTGAGAAGAAAATCCGGCAGTTCCGCGAGGGAACGGTGAACGAGGAGAAATTCCGCAGTCTGCGGTTGGCTCGCGGGGTCTATGGCCAGCGGCAGCAAGGCGTGCAGATGGTACGCATCAAGATTCCATTCGGGCGCATCAGTCCCGACCAGTTGGTGACCATTGCGGACCTGTCGGACGAATTTGCCAGCGGAACCCTTCACGCCACCACGCGGCAGGACATACAGATCCATTATGTAAGCCTCGATCGGACGCCCGAACTGTGGTACCGTTTGGAGCAATCTGACATCACACTGCGTGAGGCATGTGGCAACACAGTGCGCAACATCACGGCCAGCGACAAGGCTGGCATCGACCCAGAGGAACCGTTCGATGTGTCGCCCTATGCCCATGCGATGTTCCTCTATTTCTTGCGTAATCCCATCTGTCAGGAAATGGGGCGCAAGTTCAAGATCGCCTTTGCTAGTAGCGACCGCGACTCGGCCCTCACACTAATCCACGACCTTGGGTTCATCCCCAAAGTGCGTACGGTAAACGGCCAGGAAGAACGTGGTTTCCGCGTGATGGCCGCTGGTGGACTGGGCGCACAGCCCTACTTGGCCGAGGTGGCCTACGAGTTCCTGCCCGAAGACAAGC